>Ga0209603_1000628_pt1 | contig 41426 bp, 33 predicted proteins | sample COGITO_mtgs_1206_FD_184812 | JGI IMG/M metagenome (GOLD analysis project Ga0209603, IMG submission 184812) | Pelagic marine microbial communities from North Sea - COGITO_mtgs_120607 (SPAdes) (version 2) | ecosystem: Environmental > Aquatic > Marine > Epipelagic ...
CCCCTCGGCACTGACCCCGACCCCGACCCCAACCAGGGGAACGCCAGGGCCCGGCCCCAGGGATGCGCAGACCTCGCTCAACCCTCGCCCTTGCTGCCCCCAACCCCAACCCCAACCGGCCCCCGTGACCCGGAACGCCGGATCGGGGCACCCACCGGAAACTGGAGGCACGTTGCTCCTGGTTCCCCGGTCTGTCATGACGGTCCCATTAAGCTTAAGTGCAAACGTGCGCGTACACGCACCAACCACGGACGCTCGACGCACAACTCGACTACGCACACGCACACGCACACGCGCAACCGCAACCGCAACCCGGTGCAGTGCTCCTCCCCCAAATCAAGGAGGCGGCGCCCACTGGCCCCGCCCCGCCCCGTCCACGTCCCTCACCGCGCCCGCGCCCGCACCCTAGAGCGCCTCGGCCTCCGCGCCCGCCTCGGCCGCCTCGACCTCCGCGCCCGCCTCGGCCGCCTCGGCCGCCTCGGCCTCCGCGCCCGCCTCGGCCTCCGCGCCCGCCTCGAGCGATGCCTCGTACGCCTCGATGGACGCAAAGCCGCCCGCCTTGGCGCGGATCGCCGACATTGCCGCCATCGGCTTGTTGCGGCGCAGCGTCTCCTTCTTGGCCGTCATGGCAATCGGCTCGTAGGTCTCCGGGTGCGGCCCGAGCAGCTGCGACCACAAGTTGTAGGCCTGGACCAGCTGGTGCACGCCGTTGACGGCCTTCTTGGACTGGTTGAAGATGTGCTTGCCCAGCTCCTCGTTTCCGTCCACGTTGATCTCCTTGGTCTCGGGCGTGATGGCGAGCGACGAGGCCCAGCCGATGCGCGCCACGAGCATGTTCTTGGACTGGTACGCCTGGCCGTCGAGCGCGTAGGGCTGCTGGGTGAGCACGCGCAGCGCGGGCTCAAGGTCCGCAGGCAGCTCCGGCGAGGCGAGCAGCTGCGCGGCCCACGCCGCCTCGCTCGCAAGGCGGTGCCCAAAGTCCGCTGCGGACCTCACGCCGATGGCGTCGAAGAAGTCCTTTGCGCCGCTGCTTGCAACGGACCACGCCCGCGTGGCGCACTCAAACTTGGCCCAGGGGCTCTCCTCCTTTGGCTCCTTGTCCTTGGCGCGCTTGGGCGCCGGCTCGTCGTCGAACTCCGCGGCCACCTCGTCGTCCGGCGCGGCCCGCTTCTTGCCCGCCAAGCGCGCCCGCTTGGCGCTACCGCCACGCGCCCTCGCCGCCGCCGCCGCCGCCGCCTCCAGCTCGGCGTTGCGCTCGGAGGCCTGGCGCGCCTGCTCGCGCAGATCGGACAGCTGCGCCTGCAGCTCCGCGCTGGCCGCATCCGTGAGGACGCGCAGCTCGTCGTACTTGGCGTCCGCCGCCTGCCGCTCCTCAGCGCGCGCCTCGCAGACGGCCGCCTCGCGCGCCTTCTCCTCCGCCGCCTTTGCCTTGAGCGCGTCGAGCTCGTGGAGGGTCGCCTGCTTCTCGTTGGCCGCAATGGCCGCGTCCACCTGGGACTGGAGCTGGCCCTTCTGGGCCTCCGCGGTGGCCACCTTGAGGGCGGCCATCTCGGCGCAACCCTGGGACTCGGCGAGCGCGCGCTCGAGCTCGGCGATGCGGGCGGTGGCGTGCGCGTCGTGCGCGTCGTGCGCGTCGTGCGCGTCGTGCGCAGAGGGCGCGTCGTGCGCAGAGGGCGCGGGCGAGGGCACGAGCGGCGGCAACGGCCCCGCGGCCGCGCGCTGCGACTTGGAGACCACGTCCTCGGCGTGCGCCGCAAGGTCCGCAGCGCGCGCGCGGCTGCTCGACGCGCTGTGCGCAGGCTTGGCGGCCTTGGCGGCCTTGGAGGCCGCAACCTCGGCCGCCTGCTCGGCGGCCTCGCGGGCCACGGCGGTCTGGGTGCGAATGCGAGCGGAAGCGGAGGCCATCGGAGCGCGGCGCGTACCTGGGCGAGCACCGGGGGCCATCAGCCGGGTACGCCGGAGGGGAGGCGCGAGCGGTGCGCGCTGCTTGCCTAATGGGGTTGGCGGGCTGGCACGGGTCGGGGTCGGGCTCGAGCAGGGGGCCAAGAGGAACGCGGACCCGAGAACGCCCGAGCAGGGCAACCCACGGGGTGCGAGGGTGGCGCGGACCGGCTGGGACGTGGTCGGGTTCAGGGAGAGGCGTGGGGGTCCGGGGTGGCCAGACCGCCCGAGAACGCCCGGGCCGGGCACCTAGGCCGCGCACCGGTGGTAGGGAGGTGGCTTGCTTCACGGAGGAGCACTGGAAGCACAGCAGGGTGCCCACGGTGCCAGTGCACCCCTCTCGGCTCGGCGTTCTCGGGTGGACGGGCAGATGGCCACCCCGGACCTCGCCCCCGACCTCTGGCGCGACCTCATGGAGAACGAGATCGGGCTCGACAGGTACGGCAACTACACCGTCCCGAGCCTGGCGCGCTGCGCCAAGCTTCGCCTCGTGTGCACGAGCGTGCGCGAAGCAAACAAGATCCTGCAGACGCCGTACGACGCGCGCGTCGTCTACTCGGACGCAAAGAAGGCCGTGCCGATCCGCTTCTCGGGCGGCATGCACTTTGGCTCCCTCCACGGCTCGTTGGTGGCGTTCAGCATCGTCCGCGACCGGGACAACGGCCAGATGTTTGCCGTCACCAACCACTACCTTGGCTGCGACGACGCCGGCGTCCTCTGGTGCGAGGTGGTGCGCACGTACTCGCTCTACCGCCTGGCGGAGCTGCTCAACGGGCACTCGCCCGACTGGGGAGCGCGCCTGCCGGACGTGCACGAGCTCGCGTATCGCAACACGGGACAGAGCCTGCACGGCTTCAGGGCGAAGCAGCCGACCATCTTTGCGCTGGGCAACAGCAGGGGCGCCGTGACCAAGAACCAACTGGTCGCCAAGGAGTACAAGGGCAGTCCCGCTGCCGGCGTTGGGCTCCACTACGACGACTGCATCTCGAACCAGCTCCTCGAGTGGCGGCGCCCCACTCCTCCGCCGCCGCCCTGGGGCGGGACCGTTTCGCGCGCCAAGGCGGAGTACTACAAGCAGCCCGGCCTCGTCCTGATCACGTCCAGGGACGGCGAGCCCGTCAAGGTGCGCGCGCTCGACTGGTGCTTTGCGCGGGTCGGCGTGATCGGCACCGTGCTGGCGAGGCACGACTTTCACCGCCCCGTGGTGGACGTCGAAGCGGGGGACTCCGAGGTCACCATTTCGGCCTACGCCGACCGCGTGCACGTTCTTGGGAAGGCGCTCGGCTGGGACTGCGCGCCCGAGATCGTCAAGGAGCTTGCGGGCCACGCGTCGCTGCTGTCGCACGGCAAGGCCCCCGCGCTGCCGACGGCGTTCGACAGCCTGCAGCTCCACTACCACCACGGCCAGCCGCAGCGCTGGCCGGACGTCACCCTCAAGCTCGAGGAGATGGCGGAGGCGGCGCGCAAGCTGCGCGACGAGGAGGAGGCGGAGCGCGCGCACTTCCAGGCGCAGGTGGAGAAGCTCCTGCCGGGCACGACCAAGAAGCGCGAGCGGCGCGGTGCGGCGGCGGCGGCCGAGCAGGCGCTCGCGGCGGCCTCGATGGGCTCGGTCAACCTGGACGGCTCCGTCGACCCCAAGAAGTTCAGGCTGCAGTGCTCGCGCAGCGACCGCGCCTCGCAGAGCAGGTCGAACAAGGATGCCATCCGTGAGCAGGAGGAGGCGGGCGGCTCCGACAACTGGCACTACGAGAACCAGGCGCGGCGCGACGCCGAGTGGGCGCCCCCCAAGCGCAGCCGTCCGAGCACCCCCAAGCCCAAGCCCGTGGCCCCGGGCGCCTCCTGCTCGTTCCTCGACTTCCTCAACGCCATGTAGCCGGCCTGCGGGCCACGGCGCATCGGACCCTTATAAGCGTACCCCCCCCACCCGTGTTTTCATTAGTGTGTATGCGCGTACGCGCCAGTGTGTGTGTGTGCAGGGTCGGGAGGCCGTCGGCTATTTGGTGCAATCTTGCCACTTGTAAGCGCAGAGGACAGGGGAGGGGGAGCACTAGAGCAAGGCAAGAGGGGGGAAAGGCGATGACGGGGTCCCTTTACAACACCTCCCGCAGCGAGCTGTACGTGCAGGTCTTCACAAACGTGGTGCGAGGGCACGACGAGCACGACGCCGAGATGCAGGATGCGCACGCCAACCTGCTCATCGACATTCGATGGGCCGACGTCGCGCGGGCGTTTGCATTCGTGCTGCACAGGGAGGCGCTCCGCGGGGAGATTCGCCCGCTTGCGCGCACCTTTGAACGCATGGCCGGCCAGGCGGCCAGCGCCGCCTTCGGGACGCGCAACCACGAGAAGATCCCCTCGTGGTTCTTCCAAAACTTTGAGTGCTTCTTGGCCTCGACGCTGCACAAGCTGCTCCTGCACTTTCGCAACCCGCTGAGCTGGCGCCTCAACACGGAGCAGAGGGGCTGCGCGGCGGTGGCGTTTGCCGCGCTGATAGGCGTTGCCGAGGGTCTGCGGTCGTACGTGGGGCTCGACTACCTGCGCGAGTCGACGGGCGTGCACGTGCTCATGAGCGCGGTCCAGAACGCCAAGTGCGACTTCCTCCAGGAGGTGGCCAGCCCCATCCCGCGGTGCGCGCCGCTGGTCTTTGCCGAGGTCGTCGCCCAGCACGTCCTCGCTGAACCGAACCGCGAGCTGGTGGCGCAGTCGGGCTTCTGCTTCTTTGCGCGGTCGCAACGGTGGCGCGCGTTTGCTGCCGCCTGTCGAGACCTGGCGCCGGCGTTCATGCCCGGCGCCCCGCTCCCGAGGCTGCTGCGCGAGGTCAGCGAGGCCAGGCGCACTGCGGTGTCCACGCCCCCCGGGCTCTTCTTCCTCGCCTCCGAGTTTTTGGAGGCGGACGCGGTGCCCGAGTGCGTGCCCGAGTGCGTGCCCGAGTGCGTGCCCGAGTGCGTGCCCAAGCGGGCCGACGCGGCCAAGCGGCGCAACGCAACGCGCTCGCCCATCGCTAAGCGCTCGCAGCCGTTTCTGCGGCTGGTGAAGCGGCTCGTGACGGGCAGTCCATAAGGCCCATCGATCAGGGCAAGGGGTAAGGCAGCGGGGGCAACAATGGCCAACAGCGCCAACGTTGATGCCGTCGTCGTGGTGATCGAGCACCCGCCCGAAGCGGTGGTCAAAACCAGCATGCTGCTCGTGATCGGCGGGTTTGGGCTTCTGAGCGCAGTGATCCTGCTGGCGATCATTGCGTGGGCGGCCCAGGGAGAGCGCGACGGGCAGCCGGACGTCTTCGGCAAGCGCGTGACCGTGCGCGAGGTTGCGGAGCGGTACAAGGCGGTGTGGACGCCGGGCAAGTTTTGGCCGCGCGACGCGTTTGTGCACACCAAGAAGACCAGCGACGGGTCGCCGCTCTTCAAGGGGGCGTGGACCTTCCTGGTCGCGTGGCTGACGTGCTGCGCATTCTACCTGATCTTTGCGGGTCTGGTGCAGTCGATCGAGGTGTTCCGCGAGGAGGCGCACCTGCGCGCGTCCGCGCTCGTATCGGCCGCGCTCTGCGTGGCTTCCATCTGGCCGGTGCTCTTTCGGATCGGCTCCTCAACCGACGGCGTCGCCACGGGCATCGCCGTCTACTCCTCGGCCGGGGACAACGCCTCCAAGTCGGCGCCCGCGGGGGTGCCCACGCACTCCAAGACCAAGCAGTTCTTCCTGTGGGCGTCGTTCGTGCTGATGGCGATCGCCGCCCTCGTGGCGGTCGCAGGGTCGGCCACGCTGCGCGCGTGGACGCTGCCGGGGCCGCAATACGGCACACTCCTCTGGCTGGCCCCGGGGTACGGGCTGTTTGCGGGCTGGCTGCTCTTTGCGGCGACGCTCAACCTGAGCGTCGCCATCAGCTACAACAGCTACCCGTCGGGCACGCTGCCGTGGCCAGAGACGAGGACAAAGTACACGCACCGCGGCAGCCTGTGGCCGCCGGTGCTGGCGCTCGTCATCGCGGTCATCGCCGTGCTTAGCTGCGACCCCGCGATGCCGCTGCCCATGCTGATTGGCATCCTGCTGTTCACGCCGCGCCAGAAGACGCACCTGGCCGCGTCGCTCGTGTTAGTGCTTGGAATTGCCGTAGCGAGTTGGTTGGTGTACTCAGAGAGAACAGAGTGAGTGATAAAGTGCACAGACGGGCATTCTTGTAGGGTCTGACGGCGGCAGGGCGTTCCCGGTTCCGCGGGTCCGGATGGCCAGCGCGGACGCCGATGGGCGCATGCGCAACGCAAACGCGCGCCTCGTTGCGGCCCGGGAGTTTTGCAAGGAGCAGCAGCGGGCCGTCGACGCCATGGCCGACCCCGAGAAGCGGTTCATGCACACGGGCATTTGCAAGAGCTTCCTGCGAAGCGGAATGCTCGGAATCCTTGCGCCCTATGTGGAGCTTGCGTACGCCAAGTTTCAGGAGCTCGGGAAACCGTACGTGACGCCAAAGGCGGGCATCGCAATGCCGGTCATGCCCACGGAGAACTTCAAGAGGGGGCTGGGATGGGACGGGCTGTCAGCAAGGGAGAGCAGCGTGGTTGAGATGCTCTGCAACTGGCGCCTGGCTCAGATCTGGCACGGGGCAAACACGCCGGCGTCCCTGAAGACCTTTGAGGCCGTTCACAACACCCTAGACAACCTCGCGTCCCTGGACCCCAGCGTCTGCGACTCGCTGGTGGTCGTCATGTGCTTCAACGCGTGCGTGCAGAAGAACAACCAGGCGGGCGGCAACATCTCGCTCATCGCGCGCGGCGACTCGCGGCGCTACCTCAATCAGAGCTCGGCGCTCCTGCAAGACCCGTTCAGCGTCTACCTCCTGACGACGATGAGCACCAGCCCGGCCATCTACGCGATGGCGGACATCCGGGTCAGGGCCAACCTGCACCTCGTAATGTGCCTCGTCATGCTGACCGGCGACGACATCCTGCAGCTCGTGCCGCCCGAGCTGTACACGGGCCCCAAGCGCAACCGCGAATTCCAGCTGCTGCTCGCGTCGCGCAGGTGGTACTACAAGAATGCAAAGCGGCCCAAGCAGCCGTTCCTGTCCGACTGGGACATGGGCAGCTCGCCGGAAATGGGCCGTCCCGTCCCCGGTGAGCCGCCGCCTCCCCCGTTCACCGGACTGACCAGAAAGCCCAACGAGCCAAACGTGCTCCTGGGCCACGCAAACTGGCTGCAGCACTACGCGCCGCTGCATGGGTCTGCAGCGCCGTGAGTGTGGTTTGAACGGTGGTGCGTTTGCGCCCACCCGTTTTTGTTAACACCACAAGAACGCGTTAAAGGGGAAGCGCCCGCTCACTAACGCTTGCGCTGCCTGTGAGATTTGCCTATGGCCTTTGCCAGTGCCGTCTTGCTCTTGGAGAGCGCAGGCGAGCGCTTGGACGCGCCCGTGCTTGCCTTTTCGTCTGCGCCTCTGCCCTTGCTCGCCTCGGCGTTGGCGCCGCACACGGGCCGCGCCTTGTTCACCAGGTGCGAGATGATCTCCGTGGTCGACATGGTCTGGTGCGCGGCAACCAGCCAGGACCGGTAGTGCGACGGGCAGTAGTGAACGGTGCGCAGCGGGGGCGGGATGCACGCGTTGCGCCCGCCCGTGTCCATCGGCGACTCGATGCGCCGCCACTTCATCCCGGTGCCATTCTCCGGCTCCGCCTTGTGGCAGTAGCGGCACATTGGCGATGGCGGTTTGGGGAGCGCGCTGCGCATCTCCTCGGCGGCCGCCTTGCCCGCAAGCATCGCAAAGTCGCACCGCAGGCAGCAGATCTCCCCCCGAAAGCGCGAGGCGGGCGTGACGCGCGCAAGCGTTCCGCACATGCTGCACAGGGCGTACCAGCCACCAAAGATGCGGATGGCGCGACCGAGCACGGGCACGCACACGAGGGGCACATCGCCGCAGCTCGTGGCCTGCGGGCTCTGCTCGAAGCACGACTTCAGGTCCCTGCGGAACTTGGCCACCTCCGACGACGAGTCGCGCAGCGCCGCGCTTGCGGCGCTCATTGCGGGCGTGGGCTTGCGCTTGGTCCCCGCCGTGCACATGGTCGCCACGATCGTCGCGGGCCGCAGGTCCTGCGGCAGCAGGGGCTCGTCGACCGGATTGAGCTGCTCGAGTTCGAGCTGCTCCGCGGACGCCTCGAGCGCCACTGCCGTGCGCAGGGCGGCCGACGAACGCTTGGCGCATCGCATGTGGCTGCTGCACCCGTTGTCGCCCGCGGAGAGCATGCTGGCGGCGAGGCCCAGCTCGTTGAAGGGGTGGTCCTTGCCCGAGCCGTCCTGCACGGAGTTGACCACCCGACGACACTCGGAGCAGCAGTAGAGCACCGTGGCGTGCTTGGGAAGGCGCGTGCGCACGGCCACGCAGGGGTCCTCGTCGGGCGCGAGCGGCAGCAGCAGGCGCTGGCAGATGGCCAGCGCCTGCTTGCGCCTGGTGGCCTCGCCCAGGTCGTACGACAGCATGGTCGCTTGGAGCGCCGCAATCCGAGCAAACGCGATGAGGAGCGCGGCGTCGTTTGCGCCCAAGTGCATGACCTCCAGCTCCGCCTCCTGCACAATGCGGCTCGCCGTGGGACACGGCAGCCCTGGGGAAGCGCTCTCGGCATCCTGCTGCGCGATCCCGAGGAGGCTGCACGCCTGCGCCACCGTGAGCAGCGACGCATCCGCGTTGCTGATCGCGAGGCGCTCGGCTTTTTGGAACGCCTCCTCGGGAAGCAGCGCAAACATGCGGTGCGCCGCGGAGAGGTTGTGCAGCGCGGCGTACTGCGCCGAGTCCAGCCTCGACGCGCGGTGGCCGTGGTGGTTGCCGTGCAGCCAGAAGGGGATCCAGATGGAGCGGTACGAGGCCGAGAGCAGCCCGCTCACGACGTGGACGGCCGGCCGCGCCGCCGCCCCGGCGACGACCAGGCGGCCGCCGAGCCAGGACGACGAGTAGGCCAGGCTCTCCACGACATTCCTGGAATGGCGTTGCGTGCGCTTCTCTGCCTTTTTGCGCGAGCGCGGTTCGCTCACCAGGTGCCGAGGCACCGCGGCCGCCGCGCTGGTGCGCGTGGCGACCATGTCGGCGCCGGCGGCGGCCATGCGGTGCATGGCCGCTGCGAGCGACGGGTGCGGAAGCGCCATCGGCGGGATGCACAGCTGTCCCGCTGGCTGCCGCGCGTAGCGCATGGCTTGCAGCGTTGCGCAGTCCACGGAAAAGACCGCGGCCAGGTGGAGCCGTATGGACTCCTTCACCGCGCCGGGGGCGCTCTTCACGATCTCCCGGAAGTCTTGGTGCGTTTGCATGCGCAGCGCGCGAAGGCAGAGGAAGCGCACGCGCCACGGCTGCCGCGCCGCGGGGTGCACGGCCGGGTTGAGCCCCGAGAGGGCGACGGCGATCGCCTGCATGCACACGCGCACCGCCCCCTCCGACTCGTTGAGCGCCGACAGGAGCGTCGCCTCCCACCCGCGCGACCCGGCGTTGGTTGCGCGCGTGAGGATGGCCAGGAGGGCGTGCGACGACTTGGAGCAGCAGCGCGGGGAGGCGCTGCGCTCGTTGAGCCCGCCAATGTGCAGCAGGCTGCTCAGGTTGGTCACGCTGTAGAGATCTGGGGGCGGCACCATGAAGTCGCGCACCAGCTGCTCGGTGGCGACGCGGTTGCCGAGCAGGTCTTGCACGGTCGCTAGGAACTCGGCGTGCGCCGAGGTCCACACAGCGGCGCAGTACGAGTCGTAGTAGAGCGCGGTGAGCGCGTCCCTGTCCACGCTCGGCTCCGGCACGTTCTCCACGTCCACGACGGACAGCGCGACGCTCCTCGCAAACGCCTCGAGCATCTCGCCAAAGCTCAGGCGCACCGCCGCCGCGGCCTGCTGGCTGGTGCAGCCCGCCTGCACGAGGCTCGGCTTGGCGTTCTGCTCATCGCCCGCAAAGGTGCACCTGGCGGCCTCAAAGGTTGCGGCCAGCTGCAAGGCGTTGCCGCTGCTTGCGCACGCGGCGACGGCCTGCAGAAAGTCGAGCGAACGCACCCACTGCGGCACCTCGGGCGCGTTGGCGCGCTTGCGCAGCCGACCGAGCAGCCTGTCCAACGCGCCCTGCACGCCCGCATCCTCAAAGTCGGCGCACAAGGGGTGCATCTCGGGGTCGAAGACGCTGCGGCTGCGCCGCATCATTTCTGCAAGCGGGGGCGGGCCGCTGGAGTCGGCGCCGGCGTCTGTCTGGTCGCCGGCAGCGGGGGACGCGCTTGCCCCGCTGCCGGCTGGCAAAAATGCGAGCTCGGCGTCTCGTCCGCGGCGCCCACGTTGCGTTGCAGCAGGCGCGGAAGGCCATTGGCGTCCTTCACGTAGACGTAGTGCGTGGTGTCAAACTTGACGCACGGCCGCCACATGAGCGAGGCCATGCCGCCCCGGGCGGCGGCCGTGTCGGCCCACTGCTCGTCCACGAAGAGCATCGCCTCCTGGCGGTAGCCGTCCATGTCGTTGGCCACGCTCGCGTGCGTGGGCACCTCGTTGCCGCTCTCAAGCCCCAGCGCGTTGCCAAAGGCCTGCAGCGGGATGCGCGCGTCGGGCTTGAACGTCGGGTCGGCGCGCGCGCACCGGTAGATGTAGGTGGTCACGTAGCGGCTGCACACGAGGCACTTGCCCTTGGTGGGCGGCAGGTTCCCGCTGCGCTTGAACTCGTCCGCCTGCGACGGGCGCAGGAACTCGGTGCCCATGAAGGCCATGTCCGTGGCGTCGCCGTAGCGCCATCGCGCCATCCACACGCACACGCACCGGTCGCCAAAGCAGCACGGCCGCTCGCCGATGTCCACGTTGGGCGGCCTACACGTGCGCGCGCGCGCGCAAAGGGGCGGTAAGTGTGGAATCTGCAAAGCGTGGCCTCCCGGCACACGCCTAAACCCGCGTGCGGCGGGCGCAAGCGGGGGTGGGGGCGGTTTGCACCTGAGGAACTCGTCGTCGTGCGACTTGGGCACGATCTCCAGCTCCTTGGTGGCTATGGACGTCTGCTCCACCAGGTTGGCCACGAGCTGCAGCGTCTGGTAGTTTGTGCTCTCGAGGCTGAGCGCCGGGTGGAGCTTTAGGTACGAAGACAGCGCGTGCTCCTGCGATGCGCACAGCTCGTCAGGGTCGACGCCCGAGTGGCTCTGCAGAAGCAAGGGGTTGCCGCCCCCGTCGCGGGCGGGCGGCGGCGGCGGCTTGGCGGGCGGCTTGCTCGCCCTGCCCACGGGGGCATCGGTTGCCTCGACGCCGTTCTCAAAGTCCGGCAGGTCGGCGCCGGGCATCGAACGCTTCGGCAGCGATTGCCACTGCGGCCCGGACTCCGCACCCCGGGATGCGGGAGGGTCGGGCACCCCTCGGACTGCCGCGGGGGGCGTGGGCGCAAACGGCGCAGGCTTGACGGGGCGCTTGCCCAGCCTCTTGGCGTTTATGGGGCGTATTTCGGACGCGGCCGCGGCGGCCGCGGCGCCCGCGCGCCGCGAGGCGTGCGGGTTTGGTTGCATCGCCCGTTTGTTGGGCTTACGCGCTTATTAATAAACGACACGCGCACGGTTAGCTAGCGAAGTGCGCCCTTAAAAAGAGGCAGATGTTGTCGCCCCGCATGTTCGTGGGCGGGTGCCACGGCGGCGGGTCGTCGACAAGCACGGGCATCCAGCCCACGCGCCCGCAGAACAGCTGAGAGGCCGATGCGCACACGGACACGTTGTCGACGGCGCCAAAGCGCATGACCGTCGCCGCGGCGCCGACGTCGGCTATGGCCTCAACGTGCGTGGAGGGCGGGTAGGCGTCCAGGAATGTGTGCACGTAGTCCTGGTTCCACTGGCTCGCGTGCGCGGTCACGTGCATGAACTCGTGCGCCATCACAAAGCCTATGCGCATGGTCAGCGACGCGTCGTCGTACCGCTCGTCGGCAAAGGGCGGCACGAGGAGGCCGGGAAAGATCATCGAGCACGCGGACGTGGAGGTGAGGAGCAGGTAGGCGTTGCGCGAGACGCCCGGGTAGAGCGCCGGGTGCTCGCAGATGTTTGCGTCGGTCACCACGGGCAGCAGGCGGTCGAGGTAGACGGCGCGCGCCTGCTTGACGACCATCGTGAGCGCCGTGTCGTCCGAGGTGATGTCGGGGCGCCGGAACTCGCGATCGATGCCGGCCCACGTGCCGCGCGGCGCGCCGGCGATGCGCACCTTGGTTGCGCGGATCTTGGCCACCGCGGCCTGCCGGTCGGCGTAGTTTGCAAAGACGCTGCCCAGCAGGTCTTCGCCGAGCGTGATGGCCGCGGCCTCACGGATGCTGCTCGACAGCGCCTCGATGCGGCCGTACAGGGTGGAGGTGACGAGCGCGTCGAAGGCGATGCGGTCAAAGTCGTCGGGGAAGACGCGCTTTGCGGCGTCGAGGCACACCTCGCGCGCGCTCTTGCGCGCCGCCGACGAGAGCGCCGACAGGGAGGAGAGGCGCACCGTGGACGCGTTGAGGAGCGTGTGCTCGTTCACGGCGTCGTGGTCCTCGTGCGGGGGCGCCAGTCGGCCGAGGGCCACGGTCGTCCGCGAGGCCGCGGTCCCGACCTGCGTGCGCTCCCTGAAGTACGGGAGCAGCGTGCCCCCCTCCGCGACGACCATGGACTGCGCCGCCAGCGCGCACACGGCGCCGACGCCCTTGAGGTAGGCGAGGGCCTTCTGCGCGCCGTGCGATTTGAACGCCCCCATGAAGCGCTCCAGCGGCTCGTTGTGCGAAGCGCTCGCGACGAGGAAGTTCGAGCCGACGTGCCCGTCGATCCACGTTCCCGCGTGCGTGCCGGTCACGACGGCCATCACCTGCTCCTGCGTGATCGGCGGCAGCTGCTCGTAGTCGAGCTGGCGCATGACGTCGGCAAACTCCCGAGCGTCGTCGCGAAGCGACCGCGGCTCGCCCACCACGTACAGCGCATTCTTGAGGGACGAGTCGGAGAGCGAGGTGCCCTCGCGCACGGCCGCCACAAACCGGTCGTCCTCCGTGCCGACGCCGACGAGCGCTGGCGCGTCGCAGTAGTGCGAGGCCAGGAAGCCGACCGACTCGAGCGCAAGGCCGAGCGAGTCTGAGCGCAGGCCCGGCAGGAGCAGGCCGTACGCCTGCTTGGCTGCGGCGCCCTGCGTGTTGGCCGCCACCATCGTGCGGCAGCTCGACCGAAACTTTCCCAGGTCGGTGGTCGCCATCCTGGACGCGCCCTTTGCGCGCACGATGTTGTCGACGTCGCGCTCCACCTCGTCGGCGTCGTAGAAGGCCCACTTCTTGCTCCCGTAGGCGATGGAGCCCGCGGCAATCCACTTGCCGCAGTACCGATCGTGGTCCGTGCTACCGCTGGGGTCGCCGATCTCCTCCAGGAAGGCGTCGGGCCACGAGCGCTTCCGCACGCACGTCAATTCGCCGGTCATGGTGTCGATCTGCTGCCTCAGGCCCGGAGCGCAGATGCCGCGGTTCATGAGCTGCAGCGCCTCGTCCTGCATGGACGCGTTGAGCAGCTGGTGGCCCGCAGGGGTGACCGTGGTTCGGAACGAGCACGACGGGTCGAGCGCCGACCCGCTGTTGAGGGAGTAACAAGTGCCGTGCTTGAGGCACTCGTGCTGCTCGGCGCAGACGGTGGCGTGTCCTATCAGGCTAACGAATATAGCAATTGCCACGCTCACCATCGTCCCAAACTGGGCGTCGTGCATGGCGCAAGGCTCGCGCGTGCGCGCAAAAGCGCGCACGCGCGGCCCACGCCAAACACGCCCACACTCTTTACGCTCACAACAACTGGTTATTTTTAGCGGCGCTCAAAAGTCCGCATCCAGCGTCAGCCGCGGCATGCACTCTGCGCGCAGTATCCGCGTCACGTCGTCGCCGCGCAGCTTCTCGTACACCTTGTGCCGGTCGATCGAGTGGAAGACCAGGATCGCGGGCAGCGAGCGCACCTGCAGCTCCTCGGCCAGCGTGCTGGTGAACGCGTTGTCGATGTGCCACACAAAGTCGTGCGTCTTGGCAACGGCGTCGATCTTGAGCGTCGCGTCGGGGCACAGCGCGCACGCCTCGGTCGTGAACTGCACCACCACGGGCCCCTTGCACGGCGCGGTGAACAGCTCGCACTCCCACCAGTCCGTGGCTGCCGACATGGCCAACCCCCACAACAAGTGGGCACAAGTTGCAAGCTAGGGCTCTGGGTCCAGATAGGCAACGGGCGACCACGCCGAGAACTTTCGCCTCATTCGATTGTACTTCCTTTGCGCAAACTCTCGCCTGTCCGGATCGTCTTCCGGCAGCTCGGTCTCCATTGGTTCCGCGTAGCCGTCCGGTCCTGTGATTGTGCTTTCGCTGCGCACATACGTCTCGGCGCCGCGCGGGCCCTCAAAGTAATCAATGCTCGTGCGGGTTAGCACGTGCCCTTCGTGAGGGCCGGGCGCGTTCCAATGGTTGAAGGAGGGCAACCCACCATCCTCCCTCCAGTGGCTTACGTGCTCCACGCGCCGGAGGGCCTGCGGGTGCTCCTCCCCGGTCTCGTAGTAGGCGACCCAGTTTTTGCGATGCCGCTCGCCGTCGTCCCCGCCCACCCGCTTGTACGCCTTCTCGTTGCCGCTGCTGCCGCGCAGGTAGTGGGTGTCGTAGAGGCGGTCGTTCTGGGTCTGCGAGAACCGCTCGACCTTGTACACGCGCTCCCGTCCCCGCTTGCCCGTGTAGTGCGCCCGTTCTAACAGCCCGTCGACCTCCAACACCTCGGTATCCTGGTAGTCGACGCGCTCAAACCTCCTGGGCCCCTTGAAATGCCACGTCTTGAGCCCGGTGCCATCCGTCTGGCGGATCAGGCGCCCGCGCACGTGTTGCGACCAATGTTCGGGCGGCGCCCGGTGCCGCGACGCGCGCGGCTCCTCGTCGGTGGCAAAGAACTGCGTGTCTCCCGAGGGCAATATCGTCTTATAGATTTGCTCGTGGCCCTTTGGGCCTTTGAGCCAGTTGGTAAATCCCGCGTTCCGAATCATTCCGACGTTCTGCTCGCCGGCCGGCCCGAACAGGTAAAGGCCGTCTGTCGGCAGGAAGGTTGGCTCCTGAGAGCGCTTGGTAAAGTTTTCAAACGTTTTGAAGCGGATCGTGCCATCCACCATCGCCGCCCAGCGACCGCCCGTCCAGCGCTTGTTGTTGTATTTCGACACCCCCGACTCCTCGTAGACCCACACGGTCTTGGGCCCAAAGTCGGGCCACTCGAGGGATGGGAGCTTGGACACAAACCCGGGAATCGGGCCAAAGTTGCCGTACTCCGCGTACAGCTGCATCCAGTCCTCGTGGCTGATCTGGAAGCTGTTTGTCGGATCCTTCTCGTGCGTCTTGACCCAGTCCCACAGCGCGCGGGCGTCGTAGACCGCGTACTGGCCCTGCCTGTGCGCCTCCAGCTCTTCGGCAGTCCGGTGGCCGGGCGGGTTCTTGAGCACACGCTTCTGGTCCCAGTAGAGACGAAAGGTGGCGCCCTCCTGCCCGCGCGCCCGGTGCGGCACGTAGTCGTCGAACGTCAGTGGCTCGCGTCCGCCGTTGGCGTTGAGCTTGTCTGCTTCCGGTTCCGAGAGCTCGTAAAACTCGCCCGTGGGCGCCGGCATGGATGCGGGACCGAGTGACAGTCTCCCAAGGGGGGGTAACATGTTGCAAAAAAGAAGCCAAGCAGCGCGCCCTTACTTACACGCGCTTACAGGTGCGTGTTATCATAAATTAATTACACGAGCCCGCCTGCAACCTGCAGGGCTCGCTCCAGGGCGTCCGCGCATGTATACTTGTGGTTGATCCACTTGGGGTCGGCGTAGCACCCGACGGACAGCGTGTCGGCGGCCAAGCCCTTGACCTGGATCGCCGCCCGCAGGAGCGCGCGGGCAAGGCCGCAGTCCTTGTCGTTGAACCACTTGGCGGCGAGCTCGCGGCCCTCGGGCAGGCACAGGATGGCTGCGCACAGCAGCGCCCCCGGAGTCGGGCGGCGCGCGTTGCCGTCCTCGGAGGCAACGCGAAAGAATGGGACGATCGAGCGCAGCACCATGGCGGCCTCGCCGTCCACTGCGCCACTGTCCACCATCACCTGTAAGCGCTCCTCGGCTTGCACCTGGGCGTTGTGCGTCAGGAGGCTCATCACGCTGACGCTCTTGAGCAGGTCAAACTCCAGGTCGATCATCTGGTCGTACAGCTGGCTGATGTTCGTCCCGTTTGCGTCGCACCAGCCACCAAAGGCGTGCTGCTCGTCTGGGTACAGGAACGAGTACCCCAGGAAGGCCAGCTCGCGCGTGTGCGGCGCGATCAGGTTGGGCTCCTCGTCGTAGAAGCGCCTCGGAAAGCTGGTGTACATGGCGCGCTGGAACTTCCAGGACACGCTGATGCACATGGCGAGACGAAAGCGCGTCGCCATCGAGAACTCAAAGGGGGTCGACGTGTCCGCGGGCAGGTCCGTTCCGCGCAGGGCCCATTCGTGCGCGAGCTCAACGGCCCCTGCCACCACGTTCCACCCGTCCACGGACGGGTGGCTCAGGTGGCGCGTGGCCAGCGAGCGGTGGAAGCTGGTGCACCACAACCTGTTTGCCACCAGGTTGTGGTACATGTGGGTGAACGAGAGGGTGATCGCCGGCAAGCACTGCAGCTTCTGCGCCGGTGAGGCGTTGCCAAACGCGTGCTGCACCGAGACGGGCGACAGGCGCGCCTGGCACGGGGATTCGGCGATGCGCCTCAGGCCTGCGCCGTTGGAGCTGGCGCAGCTCGGGTCGTCGTGCGCGGCGTGGGCCGCGTCGGGATTGCCCTCGCTCGCCGCTTTCATAAACGCGCCCGCAAGCCACGAGATCCGGGTGCACGCCTTTCGGATTGCACGGTACAGCACGCGCTTAAAGTGGCATGGTTGGTGGGGCGCACACCCTTTGATGTTTGCCACCGTCGGGCATTTTTTTAGCGCCCCGGCGAAGGCCCACACCAGGGTGCGCCGTTGCGGTGGCAAATCATATGTAGCAGGCCTTGCGGACAACTTTTGCAACGCTAACCTTGCCTCTTGTGTCCACGAATAGCGCACGCTTGAGGGCAAGGGCACCGGGTGCCATGGGACTCAAGAGCGGGGACCACGGCGCAAAGGCGTTCTTTAAAAAGGACTTTGCCTGCGCGTTCCAGTCGCTCAAGAAGCTGACAAACGTGCGCACGCTCGTGGGCGTGCAGCGTTCGCAGACGCTCGCGGTGCTCGACGGGAACGTGATGATGAACGCAATGCCAAAGACGGTCGACACGTTTTGGGCATACGTGCGCATAATCTCCGCGCAGATCGAGGAGGCCTGCCAGGCGGCCGCGCACGTGGTGGTCGTCTTCGACGAGCCCGACGCAATGACCATGGCCAAGCGCAGCGAGCAGCGCCGCCGCGACCAGCTGCGTCAGGCGCGCGTGCCGGTCTGCTCGGAGGAGCTGGTGGCGACCATCACCGACGACAACTTCAGCACCAACGACCTGAACGCCGACGGGTGCAACGTCAAGCTGCTCATGGAGTTCCGCAAGGCGCGGCCGCGCTTCTACGACGCGGTGTTCGTGGCAGTCCTGAACCGCTTCCGCGCCTCCATGGAGGGCGGCGCGTGGTCGCTCACGCTGGACGGCATCGACTGGCGCGGCGCCGACCGCGGATTCGGGATGCGGCGCCAAGCGGGCATCGTGTCGAGCGACGAGGCCTTTTGGGCGGCGCTGCTCGACCGCGAGGCGCCGATCGGCGAGGGCGACATCAAGCTGACCGACGTGACGCAGCGCGTGCACGACGCCTCGCGGCGCGAGGGCACGCCCGTGCACGGCGTGCTGCTCAACCTGGTCGTGACCGTCGACACCGACTCGTTTGTCATCGAGCTGCTGCAGCAGAACCGCCGCTCGCGGCGCGTCGAGGAGGAGGACCGGGACGAGCTGACCGTCCTGTGCCTCAGGGAGCCTTCGCGCAAGCGGGCGGGCGACGACTTCGTGACCGATGCGCACTTTCTCTGCTGCGACATGCAGGTCTTCCACGCCAAGATCCTCGAGTACATCTACGGCACGCAACACCTGACCCAGCAGGTCGTCGACCAGCAGCCCGCCGCGCTCGCGCTCCTTGCGATGGCGCTCGCCTGCTGCGGGTGCGACTTCGTGGAGGTCAAGGGCATGCGCGCCGACGTCGCCGTGCCGGTCGTGCGCGACATCGTGCGCAAGCAGTCGGGCCAGCTGGACGCCATGGCGCACCTCTTTGCGCCCGATGTGCACACGGTGCGCAAGGCCACGCAGGCGGTCGAGTGCGTGCTCTGCGAGTACCTGAAGCACATCGAGGACATGCCGCGCATGAAGCTTGCCAAGGCGAACGCGTCCAACGTGTGCGACGCGCAAGTGATGCGCGCCCTTTGGACGTGCGCCTATTGGCACCAGCACGAGTTCAAAAACTGCGCAGAGTGGGGGTTTGTTGAGCCAGAGTGTAACGATAAGTAAGCGGACACGGCTCCTTTAGTGAGCCACCACTCTGGATCGAGCGTTCCCCAAAAGCGGGCGCGCAATGGCGCACGTGCCGACCCTGTCCGGGCTGAGCCTGAACTGCACGCCCGCTCCCGCGGGCGTGCAGCCGGTCGGAACGGGGGCGGGGGTGCCGCGCGAGCCCAGCGAGCTCATGGGCACCGAGGCGGCGTCGGACGTCGTGGCGCGCACCATGGCCAGCGCGTTCGAGGCGGACGAGGCGATGCGCAAACCCACCCCCACGGGCATGCCGAGACAGAAGCCCGTTGCAAAGCAGCGGCCCGCTCCGTACGCCAAGAAAGGCCCCCCCGAGGTGGTCGATGAGGAGAAGGTCAAGGCGGACATGGAGCGGCACAGGGAAAAGTTTAAGACGAAGATGGCGGTGCTCATGCTCGGGCACACGGAGGGCGGCCCGCGCAACCTGCAAACCTGGTTCAAGTGGGCGACCGAGACCGGCCGCGAGGGCACGAAGATCTTCATCAACCACAAGCAGGCGGATTGGACAATCCCCGAGGAGTACGCCGGCGTGATCGTGCGGTTGCCCTACCCGGAGTTCGAGGTGCGCAACACCGCGTGGGGGCGCGCCGGTATCGTGCACGCAACGCTCAACCTGCTGCTGTACGCCTTTGACAATGGCGCGGGCGGGTTTTCGCACTACGCGTGCGTGTCGGAGGACTCGGTGCCCCTGGTGAGGGCCGACGCCTACAGGCACCCCGTTTGCCTCAACCCCGGCGAGTCGCGCATCGTAAGTTACAACAACCAGGAAAACCGCAACCAGTACGTGGGAATGTCGAACGCGCTCGTCCAGTGGCAGCTGGACAACCCGCCGGGCGACGACGGCGCGCAGAAGCAGAACTGGTGGGTGCAGCAGTACGCGCGGGACGCCGAGATTGGCGACGAGGGCTACCTCGACGTCAACGAGGAGAAGGACGAGTTGGGCATGGACGACGACGGGCGCATGCTGGACGTCGTCGAGGAGAGCTACCAGGTGCCGCAGGACTGGGCCGACTCGTTCTGGAACAAGAAGCGCGTGATCGGCTCCGAGGACGGCCCCACGCAAGAGGAGGCCGACGAGGCCGTGAAAGCGTGGGATGCGGTCAACCCGCAGGAGGAGGAGGGCGAGGAGGAGGAGGAGGGCGAGGAGGAGGAGGAGGAGGAGGAGGAGGAGGGCATGCGGTACACCTACCACGAGTTTAAGAACCCGCAGCAGTTCTGCACCCACTCGCAGTGGCTGGTGCTGTGCGAGGAAGATGCGGCGTTCTGCGTGCAAAGCATCGAGACGTTGCGCACCATGGCCGCCGACTACGACCTGCTCTTTGGAATCGAGCCGGACGACGACGAGGCGACGACGCCTTACTCGTTGCATGAGGTCATTGCGGCCGACGAGATCGTCATCGGCACCTTCCTGATGATCCACGGCATCCGCCCCAGCTCGGTCAAGGTGATGGCCGAATCGGGCGCGGGGACCCACGCGGCGGTGCACGCCACGGTGGGGGCGCTGCGCGCGCAGGACCCGCGCAGCCAGTACGCCCTGTTTGGCCGCAAGATTCAGAACCACCTGCAGGGCAACGACGTCGTGACGTGGCAGTAGTGGTCGGCGGAGGTGACGACGGGAGTTGGCTGGATTGCGCGCACCTGCGCGCACACGCGCGTGTGTGCGTGAGTGTGTGTGTGTGTGTGTGTGCGCGCGCGTGTGCGTGTTGCGATTGGATAAACCATTACTGGAGCTTTTTACAATGTGGAGACGGCATCATGAGCGCCGATGGTGCGGGGGATTTCACCGAGGCAGATTTCGACCCCAATGTCGAGCATGCCAAAGCTGATGCTTTAAAAGAAGCTGCTAGGAAGAAGCAGCTCGATGACGCAACGATACAGGAGGCCATACGCCGTAGCAGTGCACCGGGGTACAATGCGGCGACGCAGCGGAGGCCAGAGGACGCCAGAATGCGCAATGAGGCGGTCGCTGAGCAAAGGAGCAATGCACCCGCACCCGCACCGGCGGGTGCACCCGCACCCGCACCGGCGGTGGTGCAGGGCATTGCCCTGCAAGGACAAATCAGTGACTACAGCAGCGACAGCAGCAGCGACAACGACGGCCCTTTGCTCCCTGGTCAATCGGGAGGGGCTCGGCTACTCTCTGTTGAAGAGGGCTTGAGGGCGGCGGAGGCGAGGGCGGCGGCGGCGACCGAGGGCGATCGCCCAAGCAACGCCGTCGGCAACCTGGACGACCTGGACGACCTGGACGACCTGGACGACGACTTTGCCAACTCGGGCCGCGGTGGCGGAGGTGAGGGCGACCCTGGCGCCGTCTATCTTGAGGTCGACACCGACGACCTGGCGGAACACGCGGTGATGGTGGTGCACGGCCCCGCCCCCAATGACGACGTGGACCTGTCCACCGAGCAACAGGAACGCGTGGAGGACGAAGCCAGGCTGCTGAAAGACAGGTTGAACAAACCGGAGGGGGGGCAGGTCATGTCAGACCAGGAGGCGCAGAGGGTGACCCGGGAATGGGTCGCGCGGTGCTTCCGCCAGCGGCTTCCCCCTTACAAGAAGGCGGCGCGCAAGCTCGACGAGCAGGAGCGCAGGCGCCACGAGCGGCAGCAGCGCAACGCGGCCATAAACTTCAACGAGTGCGCAAACGCGGTCAAGCGGGCACTGTGGTCCGCGCCCGAGAACGAGCAGGAGGACTTTGTTGGACTCGCCACGCGCGTCAACCACCACACCAGGCCAAACGGCGCGGGCGATGTGCAAGCCCAGCTCGAGCGCGAATACAGGTGCTTCATGCGCGAGGAGAGGTGCCGCATCCTGCGGGTGATCGATGTGGCAAGGGCGCGGGGAGTGGAGTGCGCGACCGCGGAAAGGCAGCTGGCCGAGGAGGAGGAGGGCCGCTACATGCAGAGCGTGCTGGCGGACGAGGTGGGGAGCGCCACCCTGAGCGAGTGCCTTGAGCCGCTGCGTCTGGACCCGCAGCGTCCGCACCCGAGGCTGCCAGGTGAAGCGGATTCGCAAAAGTTTGCCGAGCGTCTCAAGGCCTACCTCGAGCAACTCGAGAAGACCAAGAAGAAGCCAAAGACGAACCCGCCAGACCTTAAGGCCTTGCAAAACTGCGACCCGTGCGACGTGTGGAAGGTGTCCAAGTGGCCGTGGTTGGCCACGAGCAAGGAGGAGGAGAATGAAATCAGGCAGTCGCCCGAGTATGCGATCGCCATGAACCGCTTGGTGGACCTCAAGGCGGAGCTAAACGCGGGCACTGACTCAATCAGCACGTGGAGCACCGCGTTTAGCTCCGCATTTGACGCCGACCCTCTGGCGCGCAAGGTTTCGTGGGCAGAGGTGAACCAGATGGACTGGGAGGCGTTTGGGTGTGAAGGGGGCGGCGCCATCAAGAAATGGAAGGCGGATGCGGCGAAAAGGGTAGAGGAAGCGGCAAAAAAGGGCAAGGAGCTCAAGGGCGGGGTGCGCGTGCTCGATCTGATCCTGGCGTGCCGCACCTCCCACGATAAAAACAGCAGCACAAAGACGGATTTCCTCGAGACGGAGATGCTCCGCTGCTTCCCCGAGAACAAGCAGCAGGGCTGGGAGATCAACCCGATCCTCGACTTCCTGTGCTGGTACAACCAGCACATTGTGATGCGCGCAACCCTGATCCAGAGCGCCGTCAGCCAGGACAAGCAGAAGGAGGGCGAGGCGCGGCAGCAGACCAAAGACCAGGCGCTGTTTTTCAGCGCACTGTGCGCGCCGCTCGTCATTTCGCGAAGCAGCGAGGCGGGAAAAAGAAACGGGGCCCAGGAGGCAAGGGGCGACATGGAGGAACAGACGAGACAGGCAATGGACATGTACTACAGCATTTACGACTTGTACGACAGGCTCCACCGTACCGCAAAACGGACCTTTGAGGCCCTGCAGGCGGACGTCGAGTCGCCTACACCGCTCCTGCTCCACTTTGACCAGGCGACGCACGCGCGCTGGCGCGCCCTGGTCTACGGGGCGGCGTAGGCAACGGGAAGCGCGTAGGCGTGCGTTCGTAGGCGTGCGTTTGTGTGCGTGTTCGTGTGCGTGTGGGGTTTCCTATGTAAAGCCCGCGCGTTGGCGCCCTAACCAAGAAAGGGGAAAGAACCACGGGCGCAGCGCATGATTGCCTTTTTTGCCGTCTTCGTGCACCACGTACCCAAGTACGACGGGTGCGACCACGGGTGCTGCCACCTGCCGCACGGGCCCACGACCAGCCAGGTCGCCTACCTGCGCGGCTCCGGCGGCGTCGAGTACGACCTGCACGAGCTGCACGGCGAGGAGTACCTCGACTTCAACGTCGTCTTCAAGAAGCCCTACGAGTCCAGTCTGTTTTCAATTTACGTGGGGTGCGGAGGCTGCGCCAGCGAGAAGCCCTTCCACTGGGATCCGCCGCTCACGCTGCCGCTCGACCTGCCCAAGACGTACTTGCCCGCCAGATTTGAACCGTTCACGCAGCACTCGTACTACGAGCTGCTGCCCAAGGGCGAGGCGCGGCGGTTCGACCTCAAGCGGCTCGCCAACTGCACGAGCCACCACGCGAGCGTGCGGCTCATCGCGCACGACAACGTCACCGAGGACATCGTGTGGGGCGCGGTGGTGGGCTGCGAGGGCCTGGAGTGCGAGAAATTCACATTCATGGAGAGGATCAGCTTTCCAATTTACACGATACGCAATCACGGGCGCGTGTGGAACGATGCCGCGTGGACGCTGCCATTCTTCATGGTGCTTGTGGCGGTGCTGATGGCGCTCCTGCTGTGGTGGTGGTGGGAGGGGGCGCTCGTCTTCTACAGGCCCGTGGGTCCCTCCTTCCCTCGGCAGCTGCAGGAGATGCGCCCGGGGAGCAGGTGGTCGGAGCTCAAGGCTGTGTGCTGGGTCCAGGAACCGCGCACGCTCTTCTACGCCGTGGCGACGTGGGCGGTGGTCGTGGACATCTTTGAGACGACCGCCCACGCGCTGATTGCCGCACGCGACGTGCCCGCGGGCGACGACGGGTACACCTGGTTCATCGGCGTGTACGGGGTGCGGTGGCTGCTGCTCGTCTTCGTTGCAGTCCCGTGGGCGTCCACACGCGAGGTGCCGGAGTCGCTCTGGCGCAGCTTCAAGTTCAAGAAGGCGTGCGGCAGCCGATACGACGGCTTCGGTCGCTCCTCGCCCTATTGGGCGCAGGGGTTTTGGTCGCTGGCGGACATTGCCATCGGCGTGCTGGCGCTGCTTCTGCTGAGCGTGGGCTTCTACTTCTTGCCCGTGGCCGCAATCGTGGCGGGACTGCTGCGCCTTGCGCAGTGGGTGAACAAGTCGCCCGAGAAGCCGTTGCCGTGCAAGAGCACGATCTACGTCAACCTGGAGGAAGAGGACACGGACTGCGGCTACCCCTCACGCGGCAATCTGGCACCCGGGCTGTTTCTTTCCTAGTGTTCGGTTCTGCGGTTTTTAAATTGCCGGTGGACACTTGACGCACACGCACGCATACACACACACACGCGCGCAAGTGCGCGCGCAAGTGCTAGCACGCGCACGTGCTAGCTAAGTTGGTGCGCGTTATTCCGGCTACGGCACGAGCGGCGACACTTTGCGCTTGAACGTAGTCTTACGCGGGGGCGGCGGCAACGTGGGCGGCAACGTGCGCCGCAACGGCGCAGCTCGTGCCTCCGCCCCCGCAAGGTCCTCCACGTCGCACAGCCCCTCCTCCGCCTTGCGCTCCAGCTCGGCCATGATCGAGTCGCTCAGGCACGACAGCTCCTCGTCGTCGTCCTCCTCCTCCCCCTCCTCCTCCCCCTTCCCCTTCCCCTCCTTGCGCATCTTCTCCCCCGCCTCGCCGACCCGCGGCTCGATCGTTGTTGCGGAGCCGTGCAGGGTGGCCAAGGGGGTCGATGGCGTGCGGCCGCGGTGCCTGCGATTGCCCTCCTCCGCGCGCGCCTTCCCGTTGCTTATACCGCGCGCGTGGAAGTGCAACAGCGCCTCGTCCATGTCGTCCTGATCCCAACTGGCCAGGGAGGGCGCCTCGACGCTCGGGTCAAAGTCCCCCACGGCGTTCACGTCGATTGCGCACGCCACGCGGCCGGTCTCGGCGTGGCACGCAAAGGGCACTTTGGTCAGATGCCCGATGCTGCGCGTGACGTTCGTGTCGAGCACGGGCCACACGTGCGCGAGCACGGCGCAATCGAGCCGGTCCATGACCCACGGCAAGCGCTCCTTGACCCCCTCCAGCTTCCGCACGATGCACTGCCACGCGTCTGTGGCGCCGTCCTTGTCCATGACGTCGCCCACCAGCGTGCCCATCACGTCCTCGAGCGAGTCGTGCTTGTAAAGGTCGAGGCGGTTCAGGAACGCGTTTCGGTCGTTGAGGCTGTCCAGGATGCCCATCCGCTTGACGAACCAGTCCTCAAAGTGCCGGTACACGCACTTGCGCAAGTTGTGCATCTTCATCACTAGGTGGACGCCCGACGTTGAGCGCAGGCCGTCGACCCCCATCGCGCCATTGATGTAGCCGACAACTGCGGCGCGCCCCTCGCTGCTCAGGCTCATGGCGCCGTCATCAAAGACGTGCACGTGCGCCCCACGGCGGCCCGAGTAGACGACCAGGACCTGCCTGTACCCAAAGGCCCGCTTGAGCACGCGTTTGAGCAGGACGACGGATGCCGCGCACACGGGCCACGCCCTGTCGCACAGCGGCAACGACACGTTGCCGTTCTCCTTGAGCGGGAGCCACTCCTTGTCGGTCAGGTCGATGTCAAAGGAGAGCACGCGCCGCACGGGCGAGCTCACGCGCGCGCTGCTCGACGGTTTCCCGGTGTACACGGCGCCAAAGTGGAAGGTCTTGACATGCGGAAAGTTGGCCACCTCCGCCTTGAGCTGCTCGGCCGACTTTACCGAGACGAATCGGCGGTAGAGCTTGTCGCCCTCCGGGCTCTTGCCCTCGATCGCAAACTCGATGTGCGCGAGGTCGTCGCCGTTGCACGTCAACAGGCGCACGAGCTGCTCGTACGGGTACAGGTGGTTGTAGTACTCCTTTGGAGACGCCTGCATGCTCCCGGGTACGCCCTTGCGTCGGCCAGCTCACGACACAAGCTGCAAAGTCATTTCCTTTTCCGGCCGCCCGCTATGAGAGGGGCGCTGTTGGGCGCGCAAGCGGCGCGTTGCCCGTGCAAGCCTGGTTGCGGGCGGGAAGAAGGCGAGGGGCCGATGACGGAGTTCACGCTGCGCCAGCGGCTCGCGCTGGTGATCGAGGCCAACACCACGGCCGAGAAGATCGCCGCGATGGCCGATGGCAACATCAACCACGCCTTCTTCCTTGAGCACGGCATCTCGCCCACGCTGCTGCGCGCTGCGCAGATCACCCCGCTGCAGCTCAAGGCGCACGGCACCCGCACCGTGGCGCAGCTTGCGGACCTCGGGTTCAACACGCTGCACATGATGGACGACGAGTGGTGCGACGACGCGATCGCCGCCTACGGCGCGCCCGCGTTGCTGGACCAGTTCCTGCAAACGACCAACGACGCGGTCATCCTGGCGGGCACGGACGTTGTGGAGCGGCTTGGGGTGAACCTGGGCCTCCTGCTCCTCATGTGCGACGGGCAGCCCGGCCCTGCGCGCGAGGTGCTTGCGCAGTACAAAAATGCGCGCAACGTGCCGCCCAAGACGCTCATCGAGACGGGGCTGCGCGCGCCCGACCTGGTGCCCATTGGGTTTACCGAGGAGCGGATCCGCCTGGACACGCTGGCAACGGACGCGCAGTTGAGTGTGCTAGGCTTTTAAAAGTAAGTCATCAGCAACAACCACGCAAACCCAGCAAGCACACACCACCAGAAGAGTACGACCTGTAGTGTCGATGGCTGCGCCTCGCCGCGCCGGCGGTGCGCCGCAGGAGACCCGAGGAGGGGTAGCTTTGCGTGGTACCCGCTCTCCAGCTGCCCCTTGACGTTCTTGTTGAGCCCGATGCGGCGGTTGACGCCGCTCGTCGCCAGCCGGTTCTGCTTGCGGCTGGTCATGTCGCACGCGCGCCCACGACCAGAACGCACAAGTGGCAAGGCCTCACGGGTTGCCGTTCTCCTTGCCGGCGGTTGGCTTGGCAACCTTCTTCTTTTTGATGCCCTCCGGAACGCCGCGGCGGGAGATGACCGGCGGCACGTAGCTGGTTGCGCCTGCAACGCGCCTGTTGACAATGTTGGCGGCCGCGTGGCAGACCTTGGCCGTCACCTTGCTGTGCTTGCCCGCCGCGTCCTTGATGTCCACGGCCGTCTTGAAGATCTCCTGCACGTAGGACACGAACGCCGACTCGATGGCAAACGACGCGGCCATCGTGTAGCTGGGCTGCATGGGGTGCTTCGGGTCCTCCACGGCGCCACCGTCGGGCAGGTCGAGGCGCAGCAGCTTGGCGTCGTCCCTCAGCTGCGCGCCAAGCGTGGCCGCGGCTCCTGACGCAAGCGTCTTGAGCGTGTGCCCCGAGAGCGCGCGGTTGCCCCTCGTGGTGATCAGCTTCTTGGTCCGCTTTGACCGCTTGTACGGAATCTTGTTGCCGTGCTCGTCCTCCTGCTGCCCGATCTTCTGGCGGAAGAGCGGGCACTCGTCCGCCTTGCTCCACAGCTTGGCGTACTCCTTCTTCACCTGATTGCTCGCGTGCAGGTGGTTCATGTTCGACTTCTTGCCGACCAGGATCTTGTTGCCCTCGCGGTCCTTCATGTTGCAGTGCCAGCGCTGGAGCGCAACAAACCTGGGCTTGGCCTCAGGCATCTCGTCGTGGGCGTCGGCGACCATTTTTGTGAGTGAGTGAGTGAGTGTCTCTGCGTGTGTGTGTGCGCGCGCGCACGCTTCCCTTGCTTGGATATACCCTCACACACACAAGTTGCAAGCTTGCCGATTTTAGCGGTAGCCAAACTCGCGTTGCGCCAAATAGTCAACCGTGACGAGCAGGTCGTCCATGGTTTCGGCCGTCAGCAGGCGGTGCTGGCCGGCGGCGTTCATGATTCGCCTGACTGCGGGCGGGGGCTCCTCGTGCGCGCGCGTTGCGTTCCAGGTGAGCACGGGGTATGCGCTTTGGGGCACGAGCAGGAAGATGGCCGCAACGACCAGGCACGCCAGCACGACCTGCGGGCCGCGTCTCGTCGACTGCAGCCTGGGCACCGTTTGCCTCGACAGCAGCGGCACGTGCGACATGCAGGGCGCCGACGCCCGGTTGCCGGTTGCCGGTTGCCGGTTGCCGGTTGGACGCCGCGCAACTCTGCAGCCAGTAACCGCCCCCCTCTAGCGACCTGACATTTGCTTTTGGCTGTGAGGGGGAGAGTGAGGGAGCAAGGGCGCAAGGGCGTGAAGGGCGCAAGGGCGTGAAGGCGTGAAGGTGCAAAAAAAAGAGGAGTGGAAGGGGGACGGGGGCGGTGGCCGAATGACCGTGCCGTTTCGAGCGCACCCGCTGAGATTCTCGCCGGTGTGCATTCAGGACCTGCACGGCAAGTTTCGCCCCGCCGATCAGGAGCCGCTGACGGCTGCCAACGCCGCCTACTCGCAGCAGCGCGACCATCAGGGCGTGGTGCGCGCCACTGTCGACTACGACGTCGAGCGCGCCATTGCGCTCAAGGCGCGCGGCTACCTCGAGTCGGACGCTCAGCGGCGGTTCCGGTATGCCCAGTGGGCTGCGCTCGTGCTCTCGCTCCTCTTCATCGGCTCGATCGTCGTGCTGCTGGCGATGCTGTGCGTCAAGGTCGGCGACGTCTTCGATGCGGTCGACGGCTCGGACACGAGCGCAAAGGTGACCACGCTCATGGACATGGCCGTTGAGGGCGCTAACAACGCGCGCCTTGCCACGCGAAACGTGCTCGACGTGACCGCATTTGCGCGCCAGACGGCGAGCGTCGCCGGGCCGCAGCTGGAGCACGTGGCCAACACGACCAAGGACCTGGTCACCGACCTGCGTTCGTTCAGCTTTCACCCGAGCCTGCAGATTGCACCCGGTGGGTAGGCCTCGTCGTCGTCGCGTGTTTGTTTTACCCAAAAAAAGGGGGAAAATGGAGTACAAGCTGTGGGCCCTGCTGCTGCTGATCATCGATCGCGGCGGCCTGCGCAAGCCGCGCCCAAACACGCAGGGCTGCGTCATCGACGCGGGCGCGCACGACGGCACCACCGCCGTCATGCTCAGCAACGCGGTGCGGCATTTGAACTTGCAGGTGCACGCGCTCGAGCCGCTCTCCCGCAACGAGGAGCTGGCGCGCGCCGCTGCGCAGAACGTGCCCAGCCTGTACGTGTACCGCCTCGGCTTGGGCGAGGTCGACGGCGCCACGGGGCACTACCCGGCCGAGTACGACGCGCGCAAGAGCTCGCTGCACCTGCAGATTGCGCGGTTCCGCGCGCATGACAACGCGGGCAACGCCTCCTACCCCCTCACGACGATCGACTTCCTCTTCAACGACGACACCGACCGCACGCTCGTGCTCGCGCACCTGGACCTCGAGGGCCACGAGGCGTCGGCCTTGCGCGGCGCCAACCGCACGCTCGCGCGCGACCGCCCCCTGCTCACCGTCGAGACCTTCCCGAGCTCGATGGCCAAGTGGCACCGCGAGGTCATGGGACTGCTCGAGGCAAACAACTACCAGGTCTACACGGTCGACGAAAAGGTGGGCTGGCCTCCCGACGGGCGCAACCACGTCGCCATTCCGCGCGAGGACCGCCACCTGCGCTACATCCTGGACAGCTTCTTTGCCTTCTCGCTGCGCCGTACGGCGGCCTGAAGCGGATGCATAAGTTGGGAGGGGTGGGCGTGTTGGGAAGGGGCGCGCCGATGCTCCGCCTCAACCGCCCCGTGGGCGCCTTTCCGAGGCTGGAGGCGCGCCTTGCGGCCATCCACCTTGCGGGACGCCAGGGGGCGGAGCGGGAGGAGCGCGAGGAGCGCAAAGAGGAGGGCACCGGGTGCAGGGAGTGCGGCGGGAGCGCGGACGCAACGCACGAAGAGCCGCGCAGCAAGAGCCCAAGCGGCGACTCAGGCTCGAGCTCGGACTCGGACACGAGCTCGGGCTCGGACTCGGACTCGGACTCGGACTGCGGGTGCGTCACGGGCAAGGAGGTTGAAAAACACTGGCACTTTGACACGCGGGACTCCTAGTTTGACGCGTGTAATTAATTGGGAATGGGGCCAGAAAATGAGAGCAACTAGTGGGTCTCTTTTCCGAGCACTTGGCCGACGGGCCCCGAAAGGCATCCAGCCAACGGAAAAATCGACAATTAATAAATTATTAAGTGGGTCTCTATTAATACACTGCCAGGGACACCGACTGACAAACCCACGAAGCGGCGCCGGCGCACTTTGCACCTTCCCAGCCGCTTGGGAAGCTAGTCGACGCGCTCCGCCGCCGCTGCCGCCTCGCCCTCCGCCTCGCCCCAGGTCGCGTGAACGAATTGCGCATACTTCACGGCCTGCTCGCGCAAGTCCTTGTCAAAGTACTCGCCGTGCCCGTCCGCGGCGCTCACAAACCAGCCGTCCTCGACGCTCTCATACCTGGACAGGTAGGGCGCAACCCCGTCCCTGTGCTCGCGGCTCCGCTTCCTGCGCTCCTCGTTGCCCCGCGTGTCCAGCATGAGCTCGCGGTACGCGCGGTTGCCCTCGACCTTGCGCGTGATCCAGTAGGCGGGCTGGATCAGATCGATCGGGTCCACCGGCTTGGGCTCGGGGGTGCAGAGCACGCAGTCGTCGTTCAGCGCATCGCGCGACTCGATGGACCGCATCACGGCGTCGTCCACGCTGTACACGGCGACCGCGGGGAAGCTGTCGTGGTACACGCTGGGCAGGGCGCGCAACAGGTGCCAGTTGAGGAAGTCGAACGTCCGATTCTTCTGCTCGTTGTTGCCCGTGTTGCTGAACATGAGGCCGCGCGCGAGCGACGGCCCGCAGCTCGGCGTAGCGTAGGGCCCCTGGCGCCACCCCTTCTTGAAGGTCACGAGGTCCAGCGCCCACAGCTCCTTCCCCGGCGCGGCGAGCTTGAACGGCTCGTGGGCGTTGTTGCGCACGTAGTGCGCGGGGTGCTTGTGCGGGTTGGCGCAGCAATCGTTGTGGGTCTTGATGACGCGCAAGGCCGCTCGCAACTCGCGCTTGGTGTTGTAAGAGAGGATGTACGCGTACTCGCGACCCAGATCTTCCATTGCGCGCAGCGTACGCGCCAGAGCCCACGGACCGACCGGGTACGCTCACGGCTGGCAACCGCCACCCGCTCCTGGCGCGTTCCAGGGCCGCTGCTTGGGCGTCGAGCAAAACCCACTTAATAATTTATTAATTGGTGATTTTTCCGTTGGCTGGATGCCTTTCGGGGCCCGTCGGCCAAGTGCTCGGAAAAGAGACCCACTAGTTGCTCCAAACTAGGGGCATTCCCTGAAAAAGTAGTGGGTCTCTTTTCCGAGCACTTGGCCGGCAGGCCCCGAAAGGCATCCAGCCAACGGAAAAATCGCCAATTAATAAATTATTAAGTGGGTTTTGCTCGAGGCCCAAGCGGCGGCCCTGGAACGCGCTGGAACGCGCTGGTGCAAACGGTTGGGCCTCGAGCAAAACCCACTTAATAATTTATTAATTGGCGATTTTTCCGTTGGCTGGATGCCTTTCGGGGCCCGCCGGCCAAGTGCTCGGAAAAGAGACCCACTAGTTGCTCCAAACTAGGGTTATTTTTTGTGCGGCAAATAAGTTTGTGACTTGTGACTTGTGCGCTGCGCGCATTGCGCTCGACCGACCGGGCGTTCCCGGTGCCGCGCAATGAGCAGCGCGTGCAAGAAGCGCAAGGCGTACGACCCAACCGACGAAACGGTCCGATCCCTGTCCGGTGACTCCGCGCACACCTTTGAGCAGCTCAATCGTCGCGCCAACTGCCCGTGGAAGTGCGTGAACGTGGCCAACCCTCCGCTTCCTGGCGACGGTCCGGACCCCAACCGCACGCACAGCGAGTACACCAAGCAGGTGTTCCTGCAGATGCCGCAGGCTCGTCCGGGAGACGTGGTGGTGATGAGGATCAACGACGGCTTCGTGGCCGAGGCCGGTGGGTTTACGTTGCCCAACTCGGTGTACATTGCCGCGGTCCCCGACGACTACGTCATGCCCGCAAACGGCGCGGTGTGCATGGCGCTGCTCCTTCCAATCAACTCGTGGCACAAGCGCCAGGACCCGCGCAAGCCGGGCTCCAAGGAGAAGGTGTGGGTGTACACAGAGTACGCGCGCTCTGCGCGCGTGATCTCCATTGCCATCTACACCATGTCCGAGGGCATCAGTGGCGTACTGGAGACCTGCGTCGTGCAGCCGACGATCCAGGTGCGCGAGGATGACGGTGGCAACGTCTACTGGCCCAGCAACGTGTCGGGCAGGCGGAAGCTGGCGGGCATCAGCAGCAGGGACGCTCTGCTGAATTCCAGAAAGCCGACCTTTCACAATTGGTTGCTGAAGCGCGCGTCGATCCTCAAAGGCTCCTACTCAAAGGTCAAGAGTTACACGGCGCAAAGCGCCAGGCTCACGCGCCGTCCGATCTCAACCCACATCGACATGCACACTCCGGTGGGGCAGGGACGACCTGTTCCCGTCTTCTCCCCCAGCCACTTTGATGACACGCCTGAGGCCACCACCAGGCTTTGGGGGAATCTTGTGCCGGGCGTTGCGGTCGTGTGGCGCCCCACAGCAACGCATCCCAGGTTCAGGACGGCCTTTGCAATTGGGACGGAGGTGGCAGCAGCAAGCGCGTCGCATTCGGTGTGGTCCGACCACATCGTGGGCATCCGGTTCGTCAAGGTCTTCGGGGCAAGCGCGGCCGTCCCGAAAGCGCACGCGGTCATGATGCGCGCGCACTACAACGAGCACTCGCGTTGCCCCGGCACGCAGAAACAAACCCTGTGCGTGGGCTTTGCGGACGTTTACGACGCCAAAGCGTTTCTGCACGCAATGGAGCCCATACCGGCGCACGTTGCGGTGCGCATCGACGACGCGCGCATGCCGGAGCCCGTCAAGCAACAGCACCACTTTGCCCGTTCCTGCTCATGCGATCCCAAGCCCACGCCGCTGCCGCGCCCGCGGATGCCCACGGACTGGGAACCGCTCAACATGCCCAGGGACAAGTTTGCCGCGCCCGCCTTCCACCCGTTCACCGAGCTGGAGGTGTGCGAGATGCGCAACAAGCACGCCATGGCCCTCTACCTGCCCAAGCTCCGGGGGTTGCTGCCTGCGCAGCACCCGCCGCTCCCCAAGATCGACTGCAACAACTACGAGACGGAGGTGATCGACAAGCTGCTGGCCCTGTGCCCCAATTGCAAGTGCAATGACGCAAAGGCCGTCTGGAAGCGCAACGTCGTCGCCGAGCTCAACGCGCATTGGCACAACCCCCACCCCGAACAGGAGGGGAGGGTTGAGCTGTACGCGGAGAGCGACCCCTGGCCCACTCTCGTCAACGGCGCCAACGGCTTCAATGTGAGCATCTGCTCCGGCCTCGACGGCGGCTCGCTCCACCCGGTCATGGATCGCATGGCGCTGCACAACCTGCGCGTTGCGCGCAAGGAGCAGCAGAAGTCCATCGCCGAGTGGCGCGCCAAGATCCAAGCGTGGGACGAGGAGCACGCCGAGGTCTTCGAGTCGGCGCCCGCAATCTCCTACGAGGAGGCCTTCCGGCGCAAGGACCAACGGTTGCGCAGGGAGAAGATGGTGGTTTTGGAGTAGCAGGAGTGTGGCGCGTCAATTTGACACACACACGCACGCGCGTTCACACCCAAACCCGCATACACACGCGCACGCACGCAAACACGCGGGTGCGAGCGTCACCTCCCGTTCAACTTACGATTGAGCCACGTGTACCGCGTGAGCCCCCTGGCAAACCGCTCCTGTGCCGCACGGAATTTGTCCTGGTTTGGCCCGTCTCTGCCCTCCCGCGAGCCTGCAACGAGCACCTTTATGGAAAGCGCGTGCAGCGCCTGTCGCGCGTCGCTGGTGCTCATCTCGATCACCTCATCGTCGCTGTACAGCGCAAGGGCGTCGGCCATGCGGTCGTCCTCCTCCTCCTCGGCATGCGACCGCACCACGGGCCTCTGCGCGGCCAGCGCGCGCTCCATGCGCTCGGGCGTCGACAGCTCGAGGTAGAGCGAGGAGGGGCCGTACCAGTGCGACGGCTGCGGAAGCGCAATCTCCGGCAATGCGCTGCGCAGGACGCGCGCCGAGAGCGCGGCGCAGTGCGCAGGCGCGTTGATGCGGTCGTCCAGGAAGCCAGACAAGGCGCGCAGCGGCCAGATGGACATGGGGTACTGCCACAGCGTGGCCGCGGGCGGGTACGGTGTGCCGCAGTGCAGGTTGCACTCGGAGCGCACGCGCCGCTCGGCGTCGGCCGCAAATATCGGGATCGCGGACCAGGACGCGCTCGAGTAAAACTTTTTGGAGTCGGTCAGCCCGGACGTCCAAAGGGCACCCTTCTTGGCTCCAAGGTACGTGCTGAAGTGGTTGTCCTCGCTCGACTCGGTGGGCCGGTCGCCCACCCACAGCTCGACGTGCGTCACGGCCGGGTAGGGCTGCCCAAACTGCACCGTCTGGTCGATCACCGCCTCGCCCCAGGTCGCGTCCTTGCTCGTGGCGTCCGCCTTCAGCACCATGAGCGCCACGCAGTGGTGGTAGTGGGCCGCGGCGCCGGGGACCGACTCCGATTTGTTGGAAAGCGCAATCGTTTCCGCACCGTCTTTTAGCCACACGGGCACAACCTCCTCTTCTAAATTACCACCCACGTCCCCCTTGGAGCTGTTGCCGCTGTTGCCGCTGTTGCCGCTGCGCGGCTCTAGCATCTCCTCGTACCGTTTTGCCTTTGATTTAAACTCGCTGTCCATACCCACACGCGCCGCGTGGCTCCCCGCACACTCTACCCAGGCAGAGTTTGGCTAAATGCTTCAGTTGGCGCTTGCGCGCTTCGTGCGCTTCTTTGCGATGCTGTTGCCCGTCGCCGCATCGTCTTCCTGGACGGCCTTCTTCTTCTTCGGCTTCTCCGCAAACATGGCGTCCTGCTTCTTCTGCTGGTCCTTCAGGAGGCCCTTCTTCTCGGCGCCCATCTGCTCGACATCCTCGTCCAGCTTCTGGATGCGGTAGTTGGCGTGATCGTACCCCTGCGAGAAGCGCACAAGGCCGTGCGGCGCGACGAACGAGTACTTCTGCACGCGCTGGAGCGGACGCGTCTCGGCCTGGACCATGGTGGCCGTCACGCGCGCCTTTTGCGCATCGGATGCGCGCTGCATGGCGCCGAGCGAGAGGCGGCGCAGGTACGCCTCGCCGCTCTGGCGGATCACCTTGGCCGCGCTCTTGGGCAGCGACTCGAGCGAGAGCTGCGTGCGCTCCTCAAACTCCTCCAGGCCGGCGTAGGCCGGCTTGTCCGCCAGCTGGGGCGCCCACTGGCACGCGCGGATCGTCTCGGCGTCGGACAGCACGGGGCGCGACACGTCGAGGTGCGAGGCGGACGAGGAGTACTTGGCCGAGTAGCCGGCCTCGCGCGCCACGCTGCGGTAGCCGCGCGTGCGAGCCTTGGCGCGAACCTGCGACTTGCGGTGGGCCTTGGCCGCCTCGATCTCCTCGGGCGTCTTGGACCCCTTGCCGTCGGCGTCGTCCTCGTCGTCGGAGACCTCCTCGCGCTCGTCCACCTCCTCCGCCACGACGTCGTCGCCCACCTCGGCCTCCTCGCCCGCCTCCTCGTCTTCCGAGGAGGACTCGTCCTCCTGCGAGCGCTTCTTCTTCTTTTTTCCGTTGGAGCGCGCGGGCTTTGCGGGCTCGGTCGGCTGCGACTTCCCGGAGCGCTTCTTCGTCGACTTCTCCGACTCCTTGGGCGCCCTGGACTTCTTCTGGATCCCGCCCTTGGCGTCCTTGCCCTTGGTCTTCTTGGTGGAGGCGGCGCGTTTCACGGGGAGCGTGAGCGCGTCCCTGTCGACGTCCGCGTCGCCCGACTTGGACGACTTCTTCTTCTTTTGGCTCTTCTCGGTCATGGTGCGTCCCATTTGGCCCAGGAGTTGTGGCAACCGGTAGGCAAGAATTTGCTTTCGGCACCCAAATAGCGGGAACACAAGTGCAAAGGTTTGGGCGGATGCATTTTTTTGGGCGCAAGCGCAGGTTGGCGTTTCCCGAGCATAACTCCCTCAAGCGCTCCTACTGACAAAAGCGCAGGGGCGCGCCATGGCGCATCGCTTGGACGACCTCAAGATGCTCGACACGGGCCGGTGGAAGGCGCAGATGCAGTCCCAGACCAACGGCGGCGACGACACCCGCGACAGCGACAGGCTCATCGAGTCTGGTCCGCCGACGCCCGCGCCCGTGGGCGGCTCGCTGTTCAACCTGCCCAACCCCATGCACAACGGCGAGTTTGTCAAGCCCTACATCCGCAAGCGCGACGCGCAGGCCGACAAGTTCCGCGGCGAGATGATGTGGATCGACCCCAAGACGTTTGAGCGCGTCGACATGCCGCCCGGCGGGGGCAAGGACTGGATGACCTCGCGCGTGGCCGTGCCCACCTCGGGCGACGACTGGACCTCCGTGCAGCTCGGCAGCACGCTCAAGTACCGCATCCCGCCCACGAGCGTCACGCGCAAGATGGGCGACTGCAAGTTTTTCTTTGGCCTCTGCGGCTGGCGCCTTTCCGCAGCGCAGTGGATCTGGTGCGCTTTTACTCACTCAAACCACGCTCACGCCCAGACTCAGACTCAGACTCACAAATCGTGTTTTGCTGGCAGGTGGCTCAACTTCGTGTGCTTCTGCGTGCACACCGCCATGGTCTTTGTCACGCTCCACATGGCCTACTGGCGGCACGGGAGAAGCGCCTTCACCGACACGGAGCACGTCGAGATCCCCATCTACCGCATCCGCGGCGTGCCCACGCGTCACATGCTGGACAGTAACGCGTCGCAGTGGTCGCCCGGATGGAACCTCACCTCCTCCGACCCCAACTCGGGCCTCTTCCTGTACGACAATGGAATGCCGGTGCGCAACCACTACGCGCACACACGTGCAACCCCCTGAATGCGCTTGCGCGCACTCATGCCCCTCTGCATGCGCAGATCAACTTTGCGTCGCTGATCTGCGCCTTCTTCGGCACCTCGGCCGTCTTTCACTTCTGGGCAATCGTGGTCGGCGCCTACGAGCGATAGTGAGCAAGCGCACTCGAACCAAACACGCACGCGCGCACGCACGCACGGGTGCTGACAGTGCCCCCATTCCTTGCTCGCAGCTGGTTCTGGTACTGGAGGTGTGCTCTGCTTTGAACACCGTTCGTGTTGCTGGCGCCTCTCACGGTGCCTCGTTCACGTTCACAGGCAATTGGACGACGGCTTTGCGTACTGGCGCTGGGCCGAGGTGCGGCGCACGCCAACCACCCTTCAAACTGCCCACACGCCCCTTGACGCACGCTCCTTGCTCCGACCAGTATTCTATCAGCGCGTCCATCATGGCAATGGCCATGGCGATCACGCTGGGCATCCGCGAGCAGTACGCGGTACAAGGCAGCGCTTGAACGCCAGCGCGCGTGCACGCCACTCACCGCGGCCCTTGGTTTGCGCAGCTTGCGGGCATCTTCATGCTCACCTGGGCGACGCAGACCTACGGCTTCCTCACCGAGTGCGCGCACCCCCTCCCCCCCCCCCCCCCCCCCCCCTTGCCACGCCCACGCCCACGCCCACGCCCACGCGCGCCGCCCTTGCGCAGGTACATCTCCACGCCCAAGGCGTACGCCGACAAGAACAACTACAAGTACCCCGTGGGCCCGTACCAGCTGCAGAAGTTTGCGAGCGGCGCAAGCGACTACGGCCTTGCCGACTACTACGAGGACCCGAGGGCGCTCAAGCTCATCGACCAGACCGAGTGGTCGCAGGACCGCCCGCAGTACGACATCAAGGAGCAGTTCAAGGGCGACCCCGCCTTTGCGGTGCGCGCCGCAACCCTGATCTACGACAACGTGCGCGCGCAGCGCACGGCCAACTGGTACCGGTGCGCACAAGCAACGCAAACAAACTCAAACAAACTCCCACTTAGTCCCACCCCTGCCACGTTTGCACTTTCACCAACCAGGCGCATGGTGCCGCACGTCTTCGGCTGGTTCACCATGAGCTCGGTCTGGTTCATCCTGTGCGTGCAGCTGGAGAATGCCAAGCGCGACATCGACGAGGTCTCGGACAACAACATCCCCGAGTGGGTCGAGGCGATGATCTACGGCTCGCTCCTCATATTCATGAACTTTGCCTTTGTGAGCTGCAGCGCACCAAACCGACACCCCACCCCCTCCCACCCCCCTCCCAATCACGCAATTCCTCGTCCCGATGGCACCACCCACCCCACTCCTCTGCTTGGCAGACGCAAATCGTCTTCCAACGTGGCGCTTTGCCACTCGAACCCTCCCAACCAGATCCCGGTTAGCGTCCCTTTCACCCTGCTGATTCTTGTCCCTTTGCTCTTGCAGGCCTCTGCCCCGGCATGTACTGGGGTGCGTGCACGCGCACATCCAACCTTCCGACCCCATCGCTCCCACTCAAGCCCCAAAGCCCAACGCGCGCGCGCGTGCGCGTATGTGCGTGTGCGTATGTGCGTGTGCGTGCACGGCTCCCCTTTGCCTCCGCCTGCAGGCACGGAGATCTCGTACTGCCTGCTCTCGCTGCTCGCCAAGCTCTACCTGGGCTGGTTCCTTTTGGTCAACGTCATCGCGGTCGACGGGACGGTGGACGAAGCGCTTCGCGGGACCAACGAGGTGCGGAGGTGAGGCGGCACACCGGGAGCTTTTGCAAATCGCGTGCGCCTTTGGGTCGCTAAATGGCACGGGTGCGCGCGCGCGCGTGTGTGTGTGTGTGTGAGCGCGTGTGAGCGTGTGTTGGATATCAAGGAGTGGGCCAACGCGTGCGCGTGCGTGTTGCAAGCGCTGCAATCGTGTCCTCAAAGTTTATGCGCACGGGGAAATGAATGCGTACAGCAACGTCACCGCAATTGCGGCGGAAGCCGCGCAGCAGGTCCAGCAGGTCGAGCAGGAGGGACAGGCGGAGCCGTGGCCGTGCAGCGACAGCCCCTTTTTGGCCGTGTGCACCAGCTTGGACGCAAACGCGCAGGCGCAACTGTTGGCCGTGTGCGTGTTGGCGCTTGCGGTCATCGTGTGCGTGCTGTGCGTGATCTCGTGTCTCCTGGCCGTGCTGGTCCACAAGCTGTCAACCCTCTGGGTCAAGTCGCTGATCCGACCGATTGCCGTGGCGCCGACCGCCGACCCGGTGACCGACGACCCGCGAAAGGCGCTGCTGCGGGAGACCAAGTCGAGCCTGCGCTCGTCAGAGAAGGCCCAGGGGAAGAAGAAGAAGGCCAGCTTTGCAGAGGAGGGGAGCACCAGCTGCGCCGCGCTGCGCGACGTGGATGAGGAGGACCTTTAGTTTGCGCTAAACGCCTTCCATGCGTGCGTGTGTGTGCGTGTGCGTGCGTGCGTGCGTGTCGTTTGTAAGATGGCCATGCGCTGCGGAATCCTTTGGTTTGTGCACATTCCCAAGACGGGCGGCACGACCGTCTCGGACTGGTTGCGGCAGCACGGCCACGCAAACGGATGGGGCCCGATCCGTACGCTCGCCAAGGGGCCGTACCGAATGCACGACAGCGGCCACCTGGAGGCGGGGCTGCCCACGACGCGCGTCATCAGGTCGGCGCTGCGCTCGGAGAACGCGACCGCCCGGCAGCAGTCGCCGGTCTGGAGGGCCATCTGGAGGGACGCCACGCGCCGCGATGGCCGGCTGCCGCGGTTCATCGTCAAAACGCACACCGGCAGCCTGGGCACCGGCAGCTACCTGCTGACCAGTGGGCTGTTTGGGCAGCTTGCAATGCCGCTCGCGCGGCGCGGCTGCAGGCTGACGGTCGTCACCGTCGTGCGCGAGCCCGCGGAGCGCACGGCCTCGTGGGCGGTCGCCAGCCGCGTCAGGCGCGAGGCGTTCCGGCGGCTGGTCGCGCATATAGGCAACGCGCAGTCGCAGTACCTGTGGTACGGCGACGACCACCCGCATCCAGCGCAGGCGCCGACCAACCTGTCCAGCAAGGTTTTCTCGCTGCTGCGCAACCGCGTTGCCGTGTGCGGCGTCACGGATCGGCTGGACGCATTCCTGGCAAAGGTGGCGTTGCTGCTGGGCTGGCGCGCGTCTGCGCCGCGCGCGCGGTCCAACGTGGCCCGGAAGACGGCCATGGCCGTCTTCCGGGCCAACTACACGCGGGAGGACGCGGAGGTGGTGGAGAATGCGACGTGGCTCGACCGCCAGGTGTACCGTGCGTGCAAGCAGCGGTGGGGTTGAAAAGCAGACTTTGCGACTTTTGAGTGGCGAGTGTGCGCAAACGGTTGGTGAGAGTTGGTTGCCATGTCAAAAACGGACGCCATTCCCCAAACCATCCACTCCAAGGGCCCCGAGGGCGAGGAGTACAAGGGCTTCACGCTGCGGGACGAGCTGCACAATGGCCGCCCCGCGTGGGACCGAGGCCTGCACTGGAGCCTGTGCTGGACGCCGTACGACGACCAGGACGAGTACGGCTTCTGGTCGGTCGCCAACCTGTGGACGCGCGACGACAAGGGCCAGGCAACCGGCATCGTCTTCCAGACGCCCGAGCGGCCGCACATGGACGGGCCTGGCTTTCTGCCGCCCACCGCAACGCGCAAGGACCTCCCGCCCCTCGGCAACTGGGTGCGCGGCCGCCCGTGGGCCGGCGACCGCACGTCGGGGGGGCTGACGGAGGTGCTGTTCGTGTAGTGCGGCGCAGTGCGGCGTGTGCATTGCGTACTAAAAAAAACAAACCCCCTTCTACAACACGCCCATGGCGGCCACGGTGGCGACGGCCAGCTTGGGGATGCCGTCGCACCGCTGCGAAAGGATGCGGCTCATGTGGACCATCGCGTAAAACTTTATGCAGAGCGCGTAGGCGTAGCCCACCGACGGGAACATTGCGAGCGCGCGGCGCGCCGTGAAGAGCAGCAGCAGCAGGTGCGCGCACAGCTGCTTGTCCGCGATGCAGATCCACGTCACCATGAGCCCCGCTGCGGCGCACGCGCGCGCGCGGACCCCGATCGGGTGGCCCAGGAGGAACATCGGGTTGGCCCAGCGCTCGACGAGCAGCGTGGCGCCGCAGTAGAGCGCGCACATCGACGTGATGGCGATGCAGTGGCGCTCGCCGAAGCGCGTGGGCGGGCACGCGGACGCCTCGTCGCTGCCGCACGCGTGCCAGAGGTAGAGGTGCATGAAGGTCGCGATGGCCGCGGAGCTCAGGCGGTAGCAGGCGCGCAGCGCGGTGCGCACGCTCGGCTTGATCCGATTGCCCACGACGTACGCCAGCCCGAAGACGTGCTCGCCCAGGAAGACGTAGCACGCGAGCAGGAAGAAGACGGGCGGCGCGCTGAGCCGGAAGATGCGCAGCACGCGCACGCCCTCGGAGTCCGTCATGGCGGCGGGAGCTGCGCACGCGTTCGTGGCACAGGGGATATGAGAGGCGCCAGCGCTAGCGATATAGTTGCAAAGCCACAAGGGTAAGGGAGGAAGGACTGCGCCATGTCTGCGCCCGACGGGTGGCCCGCGTTTCCCTCCCCGTTCAATGACGGAGGCACCAACTACGCCCGAACGCTGGTGCCCTACCCGTTTGTGCACATTGTCAAGCAGCATTGTGGAGAGCGCCACGTTGTGCTTGCAAGCGGGCTGCAGGTCACACTCGAGGAGATTCGCGACCGCGGCACGTGTCTGGACGCGTACAATGCGTGGTATGACAGCTACCCGGGCACGATATCCGGCCAGGACCCGCAGCAGTACATCACCGAACCGATGAACACGGATCCGCGCTGGGATAACTGCTACGGCTGCTTCATGGTCGAGGAGGCAGGCACCGGCGCCGGCGGCCTGGACAGGCGCGACGGCCACTTCTGCGACGTCTCGGTGCCCTACCCCGCATGGGACATCTCAATGAAAAACGGGTCGTACACGAGCAAGATCACCAAGCTCTGCGTCGCCTCGGTGCAACCCTCGCCGCCGCCGCCCTCGCCGCCGCCGCCCTCGCCGCCGCCGCCAATTGCGCCGTCGCCATCGCCACCGC
>Ga0209603_1000630_pt1 | contig 41324 bp, 38 predicted proteins | sample COGITO_mtgs_1206_FD_184812 | JGI IMG/M metagenome (GOLD analysis project Ga0209603, IMG submission 184812) | Pelagic marine microbial communities from North Sea - COGITO_mtgs_120607 (SPAdes) (version 2) | ecosystem: Environmental > Aquatic > Marine > Epipelagic ...
AGATTGCTGGCTTTGCACTTCTTGTTTTTAACCTGGATTTCTATCTTGAGAGTATCATTGAGAAACCCGCTGCATTAGATTTTAAAAAAGCGGCTGACAAGCAAGGAAGGGTATACATCAGTATGAATGCATTTACTTTCGAAGGAAATGTGATGTATTCGTTTTTAAGAGATTGTCCAATCAATATCGATCGAGATGAAAAGGAACTCCCAACGGCATTACTCAACATGATTCAAGTACATCCAACTTCCGTAAAAGGTATTTCCATGCAAGAACACGTGCCCGATTTAACAACAAAAAAAGACCTATTACTTTTAGAGGACTATTTAAGCACACAAAAACGCTAGCAGCTATGTTCTTTTTTATACATTTAAGATTCAAATTTATTTGTTATGACACTTTCAACTTTAGACTGGGGTATTATCATTTTATTTTTTGCATTAACCCTGATTATTGGACTAGTAGTTTCAAGAAAGGCGGGTACTAGTACAACAGAATTCTTCTTGTCTGGAAGGAACATGCCTTGGTGGTTATTAGGAATATCGATGGTTGCGACTACCTTTTCTGCGGATACGCCGAATTTAGTTACCGATATTGTTCGTAAGAACGGAGTTTCTGGAAACTGGGTTTGGTGGGCGTTTCTTCTTACCGGAATGTTGACCGTTTTTGTATATGCAAAGCTGTGGCGTAAGTCGGGAGTAGTAACTGATTTAGAGTTTTATGAACTCCGATACAGCGGAAAAGGTGCTGCATTTTTACGTGGATTTCGAGCCTTGTATTTAGGTGTCTTTTTTAATATCATGATCATGGCGTCGGTGTGTTTGGCAGCCATTAAAATAGGAAGTGTACTCTTGGGCTTTACCGCTATTGAAACGCTCGTAATTGCTTCAACTATAACCGTTTTGTATAGTTCTTTGGGCGGATTAAAAGGAGTCGTTATCACCGATTTTTTCCAGTTTATTTTGGCAATGGGTGCTACTTTTTGGGCAACCTATTATATTATCGATTTACCTCAAATTGGAACTTTAGAAAATTTATTAACCCACCCAAATGTAGTACCTAAGTTAGATTTCATTCCTGATTTTCAACAACGCGAGGTTTTCATAACCTTATTTATATTGCCTATCGCCGTTCAATGGTGGAGTGTATGGTACCCAGGGGCTGAACCAGGAGGCGGAGGTTATATTGCACAACGTATGTTATCTGCAAAGGATGAAAAAAATGCAGTTTGGGCAACCTTATTATTCAATTTTGCTCATTATGCTTTACGTCCATGGCCGTGGATTCTTATTGCATTGGCGAGTCTAATTATATTTCCAGACATACAATCCATACAACTTGCATTTCCGAATATTGATCCAAGTATTGTAAAAGATGATTTAGCATATCCTGCTATGATGACTTTTTTACCAGCTGGACTTATAGGACTAATAGTTGCTTCGCTTATCGCAGCCTTTATGTCTACGATTTCCTCTCATTTGAATTGGGGATCGAGTTATGTGGTTTATGATTTCTATCAACGTTTTGTAAAGCCTGATGCTTCAGAGAAAGAATTGGTTAAAGTGGGACGCTTGAGTACGGTAGTTCTAATGATTGCTTCTGCCTTGTTTGCTCTCTTGTTAAGCAATGCTTTAGAAGCCTTTCAGATTTTATTACAAATTGGAGCAGGAACCGGTCTACTCTTCATAATGCGCTGGTTCTGGTATCGAATAAATGCATATAGTGAAGTAACTGCAATGACGGTTTCCTTTATTCTTGCACTATACTTTAAACTGATACATGTAAAACTAGGTTTTGATCCAATTGCCAATGATATTCAACTTGTTTTAGGAGTTGCCATTACAACGGTTTCATGGGTGGTTGTGACCTTATTAACTTCTCCTTCTGATAAGTCAACGTTAAACGAATTTTACAAAATCACTCAACCCGGTGGGCCAGGGTGGAATAAAGTAGTTTCGGATGCAAAAGGAGATGGTATTGATTTAGATACTCAAAAAAGAGCATGGAATGTTCCTACGGGGATTTTGTGTATGCTAGTTGGTTCTGTAGGAATTTATGGCGCATTGTTCAGCACGGGTTATTTTATATATGGAGAATACATCGAGGGCTCTATATTGTTCTCGGTTACCATTTTAGCCTTTATCATTTTGAGAAAATTGATGAAGAAGTTGATGTTTACCGAATAGTTATGTAATTCGAAGCTCTAGTGATATAAGATGAATCTAAATCAAGTTACTGTCCCTTCATTAGATTTAACTAATGCAATACTTTTTTATGTAAAACTTGGCTTGAAGTTAATTGTGGAATCATTGCCAGATTATGCTCGATTTGAATGCACGAACCTTGATGAATACGTAAATGAACTCATCAAAAAAGGAATTGTTTTTGAGCAAACTCCAACAAATCAGAAATGGTTGTGGAGGGAAGCCCGATTAAAAGATGTTGACGGAAATCAGTTGATTTTATTTTATGGAGGTAAAAACAGAGTAAACCCTCCTTGGAAAATAAAAAAGAGTTGAGTTCAAACTATATTTTGGAGAACTAAAGAAAGTTGAGGGTATTTTTTATTGATATACCCGAACATAATCGATTAAGAACTCTTGTGGAAAAATGGAATTGTCCACTTCTGGACCCCCAAAATCACCACCTACAGCTAAATTCAATAAAAGATAAAAAGGTTGGTCAAAGGGCCATTCCGCTTGAGTTTTATTATTTGGTATAAAGGTATACACACTTTTGCCGTCTACAAAAAACTCAATTTGGTCTTTGTTCCAATCAGCAGCATACACATGAAAACCTTCTTCTATTGCAGGGAATTTAGCTTTTTTCGTATTGATTGTATTTCCATGGCTAGCTTTCGTGTGCAATGAGGTGAAAATTTCTCCCGGTTCTTTACCGACATACTCCAACACATCTATTTCACCACAAAGCGGCCAGTGTACCTCAGAAATATTACTACCTAACATCCAAAATGCTGGCCACATTCCTTGGCCAACTGGAAGCTTGGCTCGCACTTCAAAATATCCGTAGGTGTACTCAATTTTATCTTTTGTTATTATTCGAGTGGATGTATATTCGTCATCCTGCAAGCGTGCTTGGATAACCAAATTCCCATCCCGTATGAGGTGGTTTGTATCCGTATAGATTTGTCGCTCGTTATTACCCCAACCACATATATTAGGACAACCGTCACCATATTCAAACGTCCAATTATCAGAATTTAAAATAGGTTGAACGAATTCATCAGACCACATTAATTTCCTTTCTTCTTTTTGTGCTTGAAGTGAAAAACAACTAAGAATGAGAAGTAGTACTGATGTTTTCATCTTAAAGTATTTTATTGATACACCCGAATATAATCTATATCCATGGATGACGAAACAAAATTAGGGTCTATCGAGTTCCCTGTAAAATTACCACCCATCGCAACGTTTATAATAATAAAAAAGAATCGATTAAAGGGAGATTCACCTGATATTACCATTTCGTGGTGCTGTGTTCCATCGACAAAAAACTTCACTGCTGTAGCTGTCCATTCCATTGTATATAAATGAAATTCAGTCGCTTCATTTGCTATCAATTGTCTTCCAGTTGTATAATCGGGAACTCCATTTTCATCGGCAAAATGAACTGCTGAAGAAACCAAGCCTGGCTCCTTGTTTCCGTGTTCCATAAGATCCATTTCACCACATCGTGGCCAGCTTACAAGATCTATATTTGCTCCTAAAAACCAAAGTGCAGGCCATGTACCCTGACCTTGAGGTAATTTTGCGCTAATCTCAACTTTTCCATACTGGAATTCAAAAAGATCTTGAGTAGTCATCCTTGCTGAGGTATACTCTTTGCCATTAAATTTCTCTTTTTTAGCTATAATCTTCAAAACACCATCTTCTACTATAGAATTCGATCTACTATCGGTGTAGAATTGTTGTTCTCTATTATACCAACCTCCGTTGTCAGGAGGAATAATTTCATGAAACCAATTGTTCTCACAAGGAGCTCCGTCCTCATTAAACTCATCAGCCCAAACTAGGGTAGTAAAGTCACCAGTTGGGTTTGCATTTGCTACTCTTCCGCTTGGACAGCCTTGAGGTGCCTGAACAATTGGAGTAGGAGTTGTTGCTATCGGAGTAGAACTTTCTTCAATTTCGTTTGAACTGCATCCTATAAAAAAGACGAAGCTAACTGCATAATAAATACAACTTATTACAAAAGAAACCTTTAAATGATTTTGAGATTTGTGATTCGAAATTTGAGTTTTAAACATAAGAATTGAGTATGTTTTTATTTAATAATTATTGAACACAAAACCTGAGGCTTTGATTTTTGTTTACTTATTTTAATATAAAATTCGCTTTTCTGTTCGTTGTTGAGTCAGTTCCAATATAAACATTAAAGTCACCAGCCTCAGATACCCAGGTATTATTAGCATTATAAAATTCAAGCATTTTTTCGTCAATCGTAAAGTTAATGCGTTTAGATTCTCCGGGTTTAAGAGACACCAATTCAAAACCTTTTAATTCTCGAACTGGACGAACAGCACTAGCGTATGGATCTTGTAAGTAGAGTTGAACAACTTCTTTTCCTTCTAGCTTCCCTGTGTTCGTTAAGAGTACAGAAGCGTTAATTGAGCCATCTGCAGTCATTTCTGTAGCACTAAGCTCAATCGCTGAGTAATCGAACTCTGTGTAGCTTAAACCATGTCCAAAGGGATAGAGAGCACTGTTCTTCTCGTCACCATAATGCGACCAAAATACACTGCCTTGATCTTCTCCATCTGCACCAGGGCGACCAGTACTTTTGTAGTTATAATAAAGGGGCATTTGACCCACACTTCTTGGGAAACTCATAGGGAGCTTTCCTCCTGGATTGTAATCTCCGTAAAGAACTTGTGCAATTGCATGACCGCTTTGTGTACCTAAGTGCCAAGCTTCTACAATTGCTGGAAGATGTTTTGCAGCCCAATTTAAAATCAACGGCCTTCCATTCATCAATACCAATACAATGTTGGGATTAATGGCATAAACTTCTTCTAATAATTCTTGTTGAAGTCCTGGTAAATCCAAATTAGCTCGACTACGTCCCTCTCCGGACTGAAAACCATATTCACCTAAAACCATCAAGACTACATCTGCATTTGCAGCTGCTTTTTTTGCAGCTTCAAAACCGGTTCTATCCGTTTTGTTTATTGATACCTCTTCATGAAAGCCAGCTGGAATTTTATTTACCAATTTAACACCTTGTTCATGAGTAATTTCATTTCCAACATATTCATTCAAGCCTTCAAGTACAGAAATTGCAGTGTTGTTATCAGCTCCAATTCTCCAGTTTCCGAGTGGACTATTTTTGTCGGCTGCAAGTGGTCCGATTAGTGCTATGCGCTGTCCTTTTTTCTTTAAAGGAAGTGTTCGTTTTTCATTTTTTAAGAGTACAATGGATTTCTTAGCCATGTCTAAAACACCGTCTAAAATCTCTTGTGAGCCAATGACTTCTTTTTCTCTTTTTTCATCTAAATAACGATAAGGGTCATCAAATAATCCCAACTCGTATTTAACACGCAGTATTCTTTTTACCGCATCATCGATTTGTGCTAGTGTTACCTTTTTTTCTTTGAGTAAACCTTCTAATTCTTCAAAGTAGATATAGGATTCCATATCCATATCAGATCCACCATTTAAGGCTAATTCGCCTGCATGATTTCTGTCTTTAGCATATCCATGATCCATCATTTCTCTTAAAGAACCCCAGTCTGATACAACAAAGCCATCAAATCCCCAAGCGCCTTTTAATAGATCTCTCTGTAAATAAGCATCTGCAGTTGCTGGTATTCCGTTGAGGTCGTTAAATGAATTCATAAAGGTTTTTACGCCTGCATCTACAGCTGCTTTAAACGGTGGCAATACAATATTGTGAAGCGTATTGAGTCCGATATCAACCGTATTGTAATCACGACCACCCTCTGCAAATCCGTATGCAGCAAAGTGTTTTGCGCATGCAGCAACAGTATGTGGTGATGTTAAATCATCTCCTTGAAAACCTTGTACCCGAGCAGCGGCTATTCTACTCCCCAAATATGGGTCTTCACCAGCACCTTCCATAACCCTTCCCCAACGAGCATCACGAGTAACATCAACCATTGGAGCAAAAGTCCAATTGATACCCGCGGCTGCAGCTTCTTTGGCACCAATTGCAGCAGAATGTTTAATGGCTTTTAAATCCCAACTTGCAGATTCTGCTAAGGGAATAGGGCTAATGGTTTTATATCCATGAATTAAATCAAATCCGATAATTAATGGAATTCCAAGCCTTGATTTTTCAACCGCAACTTTTTGCACTTCACGCACTTCTTTTACACCTCGTACGTTCAGCATAGAACCAACATAGCCCTGTGCTAGGTGATTGTATTTTGCTTTTGCATCTCCGCCTTTTGGCACAGGGCCTGTTACGTTCCAAAACCCATTGTATTGATTCATTTGACCAATTTTTTCTTTCAGGGTCATTTTTGCCAAAAGGGTTTCAACTTTAGCTTCAATATCTTGATTTGCTGCTTGTTGAGCATTACCTAAAAGGCTAATACTTAGTAAAAGGAATAAACAATTATTTTTTAACATTTTAAATCTTTAAGGAATAATTAATTCTGACGAACTGACATATTGAATGTTTAATCATATTCAGCCTCAAATATAATTTATTTCCTAAAAATCATTTAAAATAATTATAAGATTTTTTTGTGATAGAATAGTTTTTTTGTTTTAAAACTAACCAATCAATTCATGTATTACATCACGAGCAGTCATGAGTTTTATTTTGTGAACTGAATCCTTCACATCATTTGTTTCAATTTTTTGAACTAATTTCTCTAATAGTTCAGCAGCTGTAATTTCTGTATTCATTGTATTTTTTAAAAATTCATTGGAACCTCAATCAAGAAAATTCTTGAATTGGGTTGTGCGACTATATTAATGTTTTCTGTTTCCCAAACCCCTAAGGCATCCCTTTTTTTTAGATCATGCGATCCAAAGGAGGCATTGCCTTCGAGAATAAAAATATAAACACCATTTTTTTTATCTTTAAGTGTATAGTTTTGTTCTTTAAATTCTGTAAAATCACCTAAATGCATCCAAGCGTTTTGATGAATCCAAACGCCAGCATCTTCTGGATTTGGAGATAAAATTTGGTAGAATTCATTTTCCTTTTTTAAGTCTCGTATTGACTTTTGGTCATAACGTGGTGTAACATCCTGCTTGTTTGGGAAAATCCATAATTGTAGCAGATTTATGGGCCGATCTTTGTTTTTGTTATGTTCGCTATGTTCAATCCCAGTTCCGGCGCTTAAAACCTGTATATCACCCTCCTGAATCACTTCTGAATGACCCATACTATCCTGGTGTTCCAAGTCTCCTTTGAGTGGGAGTGTGATGATTTCCATATTGTTGTGCGGATGGGTCCCAAAACCCCTACCAGCAGCAATATCATCATCGTTTAATACACGTAAAGCTCCAAAATTCATTCGCGAAGGATCATAGAAATTTGCAAAACTAAAAGAGTGATTTGCATTGAGCCAGCCATGATTTTGATTGCCTCGAGTCTCAGCGGCGTGAAAAACTGTTTTCATATGTATTGCTATAAAATAGTTAACATTTGTAGGTACAAATATAATACATTTTCTTTAGAATATTTTACAGCTTGAGGAACTTTAGCCTAAGGGTTTTTTCTGATTCTCAATCATTTTTTGAAGCTGCTCGTTTTTTTTATCCACAACATCCTTCAATTTTTTAATGTACGCTTCATCATCTTTTTGACGCTTAATCTTCTTGTTCATCTCCGCTGTCATTGATTTGTAGTCTCGATAACTTTTGATTAATAACCCAATAATAATCACAGATGCTGCAAGCACAACTAACCATTCTTCACTTTCACTGAAATACATAGTTTTTTTGTTAAAGTTGCTTTATTTTTTTCTCAATAGAAATAGTGACAAACTACTGAGTACTATCCCAAGAACCAAGTAGGGGATGTCTACAAAGCTAAGCATAAAGTGCAAGTAACCAACCTCAGCAAAACAAACTATCCCTAGGATTAGAGGTAAAATTTTTAAAAATTTCAAAATCATTATAATATTTAATTTGAAGTATTCTGCCAAGATACGTAAAACCGAATTGGATAAATTCGTTTACTTTTAAAGAAAAAATGATCCTAGCTACCTATTTTTTATTCCTTTCTTTTTTCATTCAAACCCCAAATTACGTAGGTAATTGGGTCACAATTGACGATGAAACAGGTGTCGAAAAATCAATAATCAAATTGTATGTAGAAAACGATACGCTCTATGGCCGTATCGAAACACTTTTGCTTGAGGATGACCAAGGTCAACTTTGCGCCAATTGTTCAGGTTCCGAACTAAATCAACCCATAGAAGGCCTTGTAATCCTTAAGGGTTTAACCCGGGACGGTGATCAATGGACGGGTGGAACAATTTTAGACCCTGCAAATGGTAAAGAGTACCAATGCACTCTTACGTTGGATGGGACTTCTCAATTAAATGTCCGTGGCTTCATTGGTTTTTCTTTTATTGGTAGGACTCAACGATGGAAACGTACGAACTAACGCCTACTACATTTCGATTGTACTCACTCCTTGCATAAATTCATCTGCATATCGATCTCGGTTTTGATCTTTACCGAAATAGCCCACTGATGTTAGTTGACAGGGTTATCTAGTTATGTTCTCAAGTTCCTAATTCAAACGCCCTTTTTAAATATTAACATTTACTGGTATTATAGATGCTGTATATTTGTACTTATGAAATGGTATTTGTGTTTTTTTAGCCTGCTAGTCTCGTTCGGTTTTTTGAATGCCCAAAAAAAACTAAACCGTAAGTTCAATCGTTCTATCGCTATGGAAACAGCTTTTAAAGGGGCTCAAGTTTCGATTAGTGTTTTTGATTTGGAAGAAAAAAAACAGGTTGTTTCCATACAATCTGACAAAAATATACTCCCAGCTTCTACCATTAAGTTAGTAACTTTCGTAGGGGCCCTTCAAACCTTTAGTTTTAAAATACCCTTGTTCCATTATAAAAAACAAGGTAGCCGCTTTTATTTTTGGTCTTCAGGCTATCCGCTTGTAGCGCACCCAAACCATGTAAACGAAGAAGCCTTTACTTTTTTAAAGAAACAAAAAGACTCTTTGTTTTATATTTCAAGGCCAATGACTTCCCCAGTATTAGGTTCTGGTTGGGCATGGGATGATGTGTCTTATGCTTTTTCAGCAAAAAAATCAGGCTTCCCCTTTCATGGGAATGTAGTTCAAATTATTTCTAGCCTAGATATGGACAGTCTTGGGTTTAATCCGCCGCGTTTTGAGCAAACAATCCCCTATACCAAGAAACAAGAGTACTATGAATTATTGGCAAATGAACAGATTCGTCGTTTGAGTCGTATAAAAGCAGATACACTTTATATTCCTTTTACGCCCTCAGATTCACTATTCGTTCAATTGACGCAAGATGCAATTGCAACTCCTATATATATAGAATCCAAACAGGAAATTCCTTTAGAGGGAAACAAAACGCTTACAACAACAAAAACAACACTTTACAAAGCATTGCTGCACGATAGTGACAACCTTGTTGCCGAGTCAATTGTATTGATGCTAAGCGGAACCACTCAATGGGAATTGAATACCCAGAAGGGCTTGGAGATGTTGTATCAACAAAACAAAACTCTAAAATTACAATTCCAGCAGGTAGACGGTTCAGGTTTGTCGCGATACAGCCTTGCAAGTCCCAGAGGTTTGCTAGAAACTTTAGACAAAATTTATGAAAAGATTGGAATTAGGAAAATTAAGACTTTATTCCCTCAGGCTAATTCAGAAGGGACACTGATTCGATATGCTCATCAACAAAATTTAGATTTTGTATATGCCAAATCGGGAAGTCTCAGAAATAATCATGCTTTAGCAGGCTATATTTTCTCTAAAACCAATAAACCATATGCCTTTGTGATTTCGGTAAACAACTATACGGGAGATAAAAAAGCAATACAAGCGTCTATAGGAGCAAAGCTATCTTTTTTGCATAGAAAGCTTAGATAAGGATCAGGCAATGAACAATTGTTGTTAATAACTACAAAGCAGGGTATGGGCTTGGATTGATATTTTGCTCTAAGTTTGCACTATATCGTTAGGAGCTCTTTTGATAAGAAGCTTTAAAATTTTTTAACCTCCGCTCTTAGCGGAGGTTTTTAAATGGATATAATAGAAAAATATTCTTCTTTATTTACCTAAATCCTATTGTTTATGGTATTTATACCCTAAATAATTATTTATTTTTTTTTAAAAACTATTTGAAAGTTCAATTATATATTTATATTTGCAAACAAATGTTAATCTAAAAAAAAAGCATTATCAATTTTAATTTAAATTTTATCAAAATGAAAAAAGGTTTATTAAGTCTTTTGGCGGCTGCTCTAACGATTGTTAGCTGTCAAAATTATGACGATCAGTTTGCAGAACTTACTGGTCTTGTCAACAATTTATCAACAACGGTTGCGGGTCTTTCTGAAGTTCAGAATTCACTTTCGGCTCTAAGCACAACGGTTAACGGTCTTAAATCTTCAATTGATGCTGATTTACCAGGACTTTCTACTGGTTTAGAAACTGCTCTAGAAGATATCGCTGCACTTGAAGTTTTATTAGCAGATGTTACTTCTGAGGAAGATTTAGTTGCTATAACTGATGCAATAGCTTTAGTTCAAGAAGATGTAAAAACATTGCTTGAAGCTGACGTTGTGATCAATCAGAACATTACTATCAATAATGCTGCTACATTAGAATATGTATCAACTTTAATTGCTCATGGGCCAGATGATCCATCTGTAATTGTTAATGGAAGAGTTACAATTGCAACTGCTCTATTAACTAGCACTGAAGTGGCATCAACAAGCCTTATCACATCCAAGTTAAGAACAGTATTAGGAAATTCAACTGCTGCTGGAGCTGGTGTTAGTATTACAGCTACTCAAGTTTTAGATTTATCTAGCTTAGCTTTTGTAGATGATGATGTAACTATTACTGGTGTTTCGCAAAATATCGAAGGTTTAAAAACCATAACTGGAAACTTTGTTATTGATTATGGAAAAGTAGCTGCAACATTAGATTTATCTGGTTTAACTTCTATTGGAGGAGATATTACTATAGCTGTTTCTACAGCTAACTCCGCAACTGCTGTAAATTTTGGGTCTTTGGATGTTTCAGGTTCTGTTGAAACAGGTGTTGTTGGTTCAAAATCTAATAGTTTCCCTAGCGCAATTTCAGTAAAAACATCTAATGCTAAGTACATTTCAATAACTGCTAATGTAGCAAATGAAATTGTATCTACTCAACCAGGTTATACGGGCGGAGCAGGATTGACTATTATCGCTACAAATGGTGGGACTATAGATATGAACAGCTTATTAGAAGTTACTGTTTTCGACTTAACTGGAACAACCACTACAGTAGCTCATTTTGACGCTCTAACTGATGCTACTACTGTAGACGTTAATGCTTCTAGTGAAGCTCATTTCGGAGCTTTAACAGATCATACTACTGTTAATGCTGTTGCTGCTGCTGCGTTAAATTTTAGTAGTGTAACAGCAACTGGTGGAGTTTTTAGTGCAGTTGCTCCTGTAGTAGATGTGTCATCATTAGTTTCTATAACTCATGATACTACTTTAAATAGTGCAGGTTTATCTGCTTCATCAATTGCAAGTGTTACAGCTATCTTAACTTCTAATGTTGGACCTATTAACCTTCCAAATGCTCAATTTTCAGATGCAGGTGGACTTACAGGTGCACTTTCAACTACAGCTACAACAGTTACTATTGGTGGTTCTAATAGTGCAGTTCTTGCTAATATTTTAAGTTCTGTAGCTATTGATTATTTGACAGTTACTGATCAAGGAGTTTCTGTAACTGCTATAACTAACACTGATTTAGAGTCACTTAACATTGCTACCGCAGACGGTGGAGCTTTAAGTTTTACTCATACAGCTGCTAACACAATGGAAGAACTTTCTATTGCTGGGTTTGATACTGTCTCTATTGGAGTGAATGCAGCTCCAACTGCTCTTGTTACTGTGACAACTGCAGGTACTATTAAGTCTTTAACTTTAGTTGATAACGACGCTTTAGAGTCTCTTAATATAGGTCATACATATTCTGCTAAATATACTGATGCTCAGCTTATTTCTATTTTAAACCATGCTAATTTGGAATCTGTTGATTTAGCTACAGTAGTAAGATTAGAAGACGCTACAATCACAGGTAATGCAAAATTAGCTACGATTTTAGCTCCTGCTACTACAGACCTTTTGACTGTTGGAGCAACTCTTGATTACGATGTTCATTCTAATAAGGTTAGTGTAACATATATAGAGGCTGTAGCTGCTGTTCAAGATGGTATTAATGACACACCTTATGTAGAAGCTAGAATTATTAGCCCTTCATTGTTATCATGGAAAAACTATCTTGTAGCTGTTAGTACAGTTAATTCAATTGTTGGGAAATATAATCTTAATTATGATGGTGAAAATGATGATGCTGCTTATACATCTAATAACACTGGATTTGGTGTAGATAGAGCTGCTGATGCCGTAGGTATAGCTTCTCGTACAGGAGGTGGAGATCCGGTTGTTCCTGCTATCCCAGCTTGGGATGGTGCTGATATAACTCTTATCGGAGAGTTACTTGCTATTGAATAATTGATTTTATTTTACTATAAATAAAAAAACCTCTCGGAAACGAGGGGTTTTTTTTATATTTGAACTTTACATACACTTATGAAGCTTTACGATAAATTACCAAACTACATACTTCTAGTTTTATATATAATTACAGGTTCTTTAACAAACTTTAAAGCTATTGATATTTTAGCTCCACAGTGGATATATCTTGGTTCTATAAATATATTGTCCTGCCTATACTTTCTTTTTTATAATAGATTAAAAGTTCAGTTGGGCTTAAGTATGCTTTTAAAGTCTGTATTTTTTTATGTTTATCTTTTCTACTTTATATGGTCGGGACTTTCTTATTTTTATGCTATAAACCCTACAGAAACTCTCCTCAATATTCCCAGGCTTGGCAATACTTTTTTTGCAATTATTTTCTGTTTTTTATTACTTAATAGTATTGAAAATAAAGTTATAGTTATCAGTAGAATATTTATTGGTTTTTTATGTTTTGAATTATTCGCTTTTTATAGTGATTTATTAGATCAACTTAATTCAAATTTATTTAATGCAATCAATCTCAAAGGAGTTGCGGGAAATAAGAATATCACCGCAGCCTCAATTGCATTTAAAATCCCTTTTGTTTTATATTCCATTGTAACAGTAAATAAACGATTATTAAAGTTTCTCCTAAGTAGTTTACTTTTATTGGCTTTATTTTCTATTTCCATCCTATATGCTCGTTCTGCAATTCTCAGTAGTTTTATTGTTTTTATAATCTTCCTTATCTATTCCTTATATCAGCTTTATCTTAATAGGTCTGATTTACGAAATAGTCTCTCCAATTTTGCATTAACTATAATTCCCTATGTTTTAGTAGTTTTTTTGAATTTTAGTTTTACAAGCTCTCAAAACAAAGGTAATCTAACGAGTCAATTAGGTGATATAGAGTTTACCGAACAATCTTCTAATGGTCGTTTTCAATATTGGTCAGATGCTTATAATCATATAGTTGATCATCCAATTTTAGGCGCAGGTCTAGGAAATTGGAAAATTGCATCTATCTCTTATGGAAAAGAACATGTTAAAGGGTATACTGTACCGTATCATGCACATAATGATTTTATTCATATTTTCGCTGAAGTTGGAATTTTAGGAGGCATTGCTTATTTAAGTTTATTTATTATGTTAATTTTTTTCTTATTTCGTTTAATTTACATTCAGCGAAAAGAAGATGGCACTACTGATTTTTCACTATTTTTACTTGTATTACCTTTTATAATTTACGGTATTGATGCAGGTCTTAATTTTCCTGTCGCTCGCCCGCTAATGCAGTCTTCTCTAGCATTATACATGGGTCTTTTGTTGTCTATTTATCTTAACCGTTTTTCTCGAAAAGATATTAGTTCAATCAAGCCAATATTGTCATCCTTAATTTTAGGACTTTCATTAGCCCTTTTAATTCCAGGATTAATAATACATGTTCTCTCATATCAATCTTTAGCCCAACAAGGTCGTTTGCTCTATGAATTTAATAATGGAGATTATAAATTAACATTAGCTGAGCTAGAACAAATAGAGGATGATTTCCCTAATTTAACAGAAACCGCGATGCCAATAAAAGCAATGAAAGCGCGTTACTTTTATCTAAATAATCAAAAAGAAAAAGCACATAAGTACGCACTACTAGGCGCAAAAGATAATCCACAAATATATTTTGGAGAAAGCTTAAAATCTCAATTCTTTGCGCAAGAGCAAAATAAAGACAGCGCATACTATTATTCCAAATTAGCTTTTGATAATGTGCCTTATAACATGCCGCATTATAACCTATATATGAACTCTTTGGTCAATAGGAGAGACTTACAAGAAATTAATAGAGCATTCTACTATGTTCAATCTTTAGCAGGAGATACTTCAACTATTTGGCAAATTTATTTAAGATCGCTTGCGTCGGTTCTTTCCCTAGGTGATTCTTTTGCAATGAGTAAAGCTGCAGAAGCTTTTAAATTATTTCCCCAGAATGACGTTATTTTTCAACTTTATAGAATGATGACTTACGGTCAAGAAAGGGTAGGTAAAGCACAACAACTTTATCAAAATGCCAACAAATTATATAATGAAAGAAATTTTGATGAGGCTTTTAATTTATTTAATCAAGCTTTTGATTTAGATCCACTTGAATTCAGCTATGCGCTTAATTCAGGACTCTCACTTTATGAAAGCGCAAAGTATGAAGAGGCAATATCTTATTTTAAAATTGCTCAGAACTCTAAGAAGACTGCTGTTAAAGAAAAAGCTATGCGATATAAGGGAATCTCTTTATACAAAAACGGGTCACAATCAGAATCTTGTGCCACATTTCTAAAACTGGTAAATACCTATCCTAAGCGAATGTATAAACAGGAGTTTAATAAATATTGCAGAAATTAAGTTGTTTTTTGTTTTAAATCTAAGTACATTTGTTACTTAGATTAAAACATTTAAAGTGCTTAACAAACTGATTACATCCAAAACCCGCCTTCGTTTATTGATAAAATTCTTTATCAATCAGGCGAATAGCGGGTATTTGAATGGATTAGCGTCTGAGTTTAATGAATCTACAAACTCAATCCGCAAAGAGCTGAATCATCTTTCAGAGGCGGGATACTTAGAAAAATATAAAGATCACAATAAAGTTGGCTATAAGGCCAATATAGAGCACCCCTTGTTTGACATTCTTCAAAAGGTGGTATACAAGCACCTGGGACTAGAAGAGATCGTAGAGCGCGTATTAGAGCGCATGGGGCCTGTAAAAAAAATATTATTAGTAGGCGACTATGCCCAAGGCTTAGATTCTGGGACAATAGATGTTGTTTTAATTGGAAATAAGTTAAATACAGAATACATAGAAGCCTTGGAAGAAAAGGTAGAGGGATTAATCGAGCGAAAAGTAAATTTTTCTTTAGCGTTTAAACCCAATCCAAATCAAAAAAACATTGTATTATATGAGCGCAAGTAACATTTGTTGTATTGGAGCAGGTTATGTTGGCGTCCCCACAATGGTGGTTATTGCGCTTAAGTGCCCTAATATTAAGTTGAGTATTGTAGACACAAACAAACAACGTATTGCTGCTTGGAACCACGCTGATTTAGATCAGTTGCCAATCTACGAATTGGGACTAAATGAAGTAGTTACAGAAGCACGCGAAAGAAATTTATTATTTTTTTACAGATGTAAAAAAAGCTATAGAAGAATCTCAAATTATTTTTATGGTAGTTAATAACCCCATCAAAACTTATGGATTAGGAAAAGGTTTTGCAGATGACCTTACTTTTGTAGAAAAAAATATATTAATCAATATTATATAAGCAAATGAAATTTTTAATAAAAGAATTCGAAGTTTTACATGAAGTATTAAAGTTGAGTCATCACAACTTTAAAAGATCGCACGAATATTTAAAATGGTGCTTTAAAGACATTGACTTTAAAAATAAAACAGTTTTAGATATTGGTGGTGGAAACGGAATTTATTCCTTCTATGCCAGAAGCCAAGGGGCTTCTTCAGCTCTCAATCTAGAGCCTTTTGGAGCAGGATCTAAAGATAGTGATAGTCATAAAAAAGAAATTTCAAAGTCTCTTTCTATTAAATTTGATCAAAGAACAATTCAGCAGTATGATGATTCACAAAAATTTGACATAATTATTTTACACGATTCAATTAATCATTTAAATGAAGAACTTTTCACTAAAATTCACAAAGACTCAAAAGCTTTAGAAGAATATCAAAAGCTAGTAAATAAAATATCTGACCTTCTCGTTGAAAGTGGGGTAATAATTGTTACTGACTGTGGGCGTAAAAACTTTTGGCCAATGCTAGGACTTAAAAGCCCCTTTGCTCCCTCTATTGAGTGGAACCTTCACCAATCTCCAAAAACGGCTGTTAATTTATTTAAAGGGACCGGATCAAAATACATATACTCTCTAAGATGGTCACCCTTTAAACGATTTGATAGTTTTGGAAGAATATTAAGTTCACTTGGATTTTTACCTTCTTTTTTCATGCAATCTCATTTTAACTTATTATTAAAAAAGAATTAATCAAATCACAGGTGTTCATCAATATTAGAATTATTAAAAATGAAGTCTAATCCATTTATAATTGCAGAAATTGGTCAAGCCCATGACGGGAGTATAGGAATTGCTCATTCTTTTATTGACGCCCTAGCAGATACTGGAGTAGATGCAATAAAATTTCAAGTTCATATTGCTGATGCTGAAAGTAGTATACATGAAAAATTCAGGACAAACTTTAGTTACCAAGATAAAACACGTTTTGATTATTGGAAACGTATGGAATTCACAAAAGTTCAATGGGAGGGATTGAAACAACATTGTGATAATAAAGGCATAGAGTTTATGGCATCACCATTTTCAGTCAAGGCCTTCGAGTTACTTGAAAAAATAGGAGTTAAGCGGTATAAGATTGGTTCTGGAGAAGCCAGAAATCATTTACTTTTAGAACGAATTTCAAAGACACAAAAACCAATAATACTTTCAACAGGTTTAACCAATCAAGATGATCTAGAAAAAACATATTCATTTTTAAAAAACAACAATTGTGAGTTTTCTTTTCTCCAATGCACTACTTCTTATCCCACTAAACCTGAGAATTGGAACTTGCAACGAATAAAAGAATTAAAAGAAAAATTTAATATACCAGTTGGGTTTTCTGACCACAGTGGAGAAGTGTATGCATGTTTGGCAGCTACAGCTATAGGAGCTGAAATTTTAGAGTTTCACGTTGCTTTTGATAAACAAATGTTTGGTCCCGACGCGAAGTCTTCTTTAACGATTAATCAGGTATTTTCCTTGGTAAAAGGAGTACGCGAAATTTCACTTTCCTTAAATCATCCAGAGGAAAATAAAGAACTTGAAAACCTTAGAACTCTTTTCGGAAAATCACTGGCATCAAATAAAAGTTTACAAAAAGGTCATCAAATTACATCTTCTGATTTAGAAACAAAGAAGCCAGCTAGTTTAGGAATTTGTCCAACGGATTACTTGACAGTAATTGGTAAGAAACTTAATAAAGATATAGAGGAAGGTCAATTTATTAATTATTTAGATTTACAATGAAAAAAGTAACTGTAGTTATAACAGCAAGAGCTTCATACAGTAGAATCAAATCAGTTTTACAAGCTCTCAAAAAGAATAAATTAATAAATCTCGAAATTGTTCTAAAAGCATCTGCTCTTGTTGACAATTATGGGTCTATTTTGAAGTATTTGGAAGAAGATAATTTAGATGTCAATTATAAAATCTATAGTTTGTTTAACACTCAAGATATTTCTTTTCAAGTTAAAACTACTGGTATTGGTATGGTAGAATTATCAAATTATTTAAGAAGTTCTAATCCTGACCTTGTGATTACAATAGCAGATAGATTTGAGACAATTGCAACAGCAATTGCAGCTTCTTATATGAATATACCCCTTGTACATATACAAGGAGGTGAGGACACTGGAAACATTGACAATAAAGTAAGAAATGCGATTACATTTTTATCAGACTATCATTTTGTTTCTAACAAAGAAGCGAAGGCAAAATTAGTTTCTATGCAAGTTGAAACAGACAAGATATTTAATCTTGGCTGTCCTTCAATTGATCTAGTGAATATTGCACTTCAAGGAAAAATTGATAATGATTCTTTATATAATTTTTATTCTTGGTCTGGTGAGAAAGTAGATTTAGAAAAAGAGTATATTGTAGTAATGCAACACTCTGTAACCAATGAAGGGGGTAGTAAAGCCCAAATAGAGATGACAATTAAGGCGATTGAGAGGCTAAAGATGCCTACTATTTGGTTTTGGCCTAATGTCGATTCAGGCACAGATGGAATTTCAAAAGGGTTAAGATTGTTTAACAAATCAAATCCAGACTTCCCCATAACTTTTTTAAAGTCTTTAGGCCCTCAGGATTTTTTAAAACTAATTTCTAAATCAAGAACACTAATTGGAAATTCAAGTGTTGGAATCAGGGAGTCATCCTATATAGGTTTGCCAGTTGTAAATATTGGTTCAAGGCAAGAAAAAAGGATCAGAGCTAGAAATGTAATTGATGTTGATTATGATTCTGAAGAAATCTATTCAGCAATAAAGAAACAATTGGCTATTAAAAATTACAAAAAATCAACTATTTATGGTTCAGGAGATTCAGGTGAAAAAATAGCAAACCAAATATGTAGAATATTAGAATTATGAAAGTATTAATAGCTGAATCTGATGATTTTTCTCAAGAAGTTATTTCAATTTTAAGTAAAAGATTTGATTTAAAAGTCAGTAATAATCTTTCTCAAAAGAAATTTGAAGAGGCTTTTTTGGAATATGACATTATCTGGTTTAGATTAAGATACAATCTTTTAAATATTGATAATAACAAAAACATCAGATGTAAATTTCTAGTTTGTCCCGTAACTGGTATTAACCATATAAGTAAGGTGTTTTTGGAAAAGAATGAAATTTATTTAATTAGTTTAAAGGGAGAAAAGTCTTTTTTAAAAGAAATTACACCAACTGCTGAACACACAATTTTTTTAACATTGGCTTTAATGCGAAACGCCATTAGGTCAATAGATGATGTTAAAAAAGGAAATTGGAATCGAGATATATTTAGAGGAAATGAGCTTAAAAATAAAAGAGTAGGGATAATTGGCTATGGGAGGTTAGGAAAAATGACAGCCAATATCTTTTCAGCATTCAATTGCGATTTAACGGTATTTGATCCTAATTTTCATATTGAGGATGAAATATCCTATCGAAAAGCAAAAAGAATTGAAGATATATTTAAATTTAACGAAGTTATTTCTATTCATGTAGATCTAAATTCTACAACAAATAAATTAATAGATGCACGTATTCTGAAATACTGTAAAAACGCATTTTTAATAAATACTTCAAGAGGAGAAGTTTTAAATGAAGTTGATGTAATTAAAGCGATTGAAGATGAAAACCTAAAGGGTTTTGCAGCTGATGTTATTAATAATGAAGCTATAGATTATAAAGAAAGTGAGCTTTTTAAGTATAATTTAACTTCTGAAAGTAATATCATTTTAACTCCTCATATTGGAGGAAACACATATGAATCTTTTGAAAAAACAGAAAAATATGTACTGGACAAATTATTAAATTTAATAAATAAATGACATTAGGAATTATAGTAGCTCGATCTGGCTCTAAAGGATTGAAAAACAAAAATAGCCGAGATTTAGGGGGAAAGCCATTAGTTCAATGGGTAATGGAAACTGCCAAGAAGTCAAAAAAAATAGACACTTTAATTATGTCTACAGACTGTTCAATTTCAATTTCAATTGCCATAAAAAATGAAATAGAAGTGCCTTTTATTAGGCCAAAAGAATTTGCTTCAGATACTAGTTTAATTGTCGACACTCTTCTTCACTCATTAAATTTTTATGAAGATCAAGGAATATTTTTTGATCATGTGGTTTTACTCCAACCAACGAGTCCATTTACTTCTGTTGAAGATATAGACAGAGCAATAGTTAAGGCTAGAGAAAAAAATGCAGATACAATTATAAGTGGATATAATTCTGGTCAAACAAACCCTTCTATAATGTATTCAACAGATGAAGATGGAATTGTTTCTTGGAATACAGGTGGTGAAAAAATGGGTAATCGACAAGACCTCAATACTGTTTTTCAACGTTCCGGGAATATTTATGTCATAAAATCGGATTTAATAAAATCGCGCAAAATATATGGAGATTCTATTTATGCAATAGAAATTCCAAAAGAAAGAGCTATCAGCATTGATGACCTGATGGACTTTAGTTTTGCCAAATTTTTAATTACTCAAAAAAAATGAATCAAAAAAACTTAAAAAAAGGATCTATTGAATCTTTCGAATCAAATTGGAACAATCAAAAGGAAACATTATACAACCATTGGACAAGAGATGTCGTTCCAAATAATCAAATACAATTAGCTTTTAGAGAACACTACAGGCTCTTTAATAAGTTGATTTTTGAACCTAAAGAATATATTAAGACACTAGAAGTCGGTTGTGGCCGTGGAAGTCTAAGTTCGTACTTCGCTGATAATGGAAGCGATTGCACTCTTGTTGACATATCTGAAAATGTAATTCAGGTTGCAAAAAATATATTTAAAAAATGTAACTTAGAAGCAGATTTTGTAGTCGCTGATGCCAAAGAACTCCCATTTAAAAAAAACGAATTTGACTTAGTTTTTTCAATAGGATTATTAGAACACTTTGAAGAAATAGATTCTGTTATCAATGATCAAATACGTGTTTTGAAAAAAGGAGGGACTTTTATTGGTTATGTAGTTCCAGAAAACTTGGAAAATGTTCAAAAAGATTTTGAATGGATTAACCAGGTTCTCAAAGCAAATGCTTCTCAAGAAGAGATCGTTAGGACACAAAATAAAATAGAGGTTTTTAGATCAGATGAAAATTCTGAAAGATATATAAAATCTTGTGAAAAGTCAGGGCTTATTAATGTGCAGTCAGCAGGAACATATCCATTACCGATGGTTTCTCATTCAAAAGATTTCCCTTTTACTTTAATGAATCCAGATTCTGAAACTATCTTGGTTGAACATTTCTTCAAAATTTTGGAAGAAAGAGAAAAAAAATATAACCATGACCGTTGGTTATGTGATGAGGAATATGGTCAAGCTTTTTTAGTTTGGGGTCAAAAAGGATAAAAAGATGAGGATACTTTATTCAACAATGGGATCGCTCTTTAAAGTTTTTTTTGAAGCAAATCAAGAGTTGAAAAAATCAATAGAGGTTGAAGGAATTTTCTATGCAACTGATAAGCATTTCTTTAATAAATATAAAAAAACAACTCCACTAAATGAACATATTATTGTTAAAGAATGGGATCTTCATGAAAAAGCATTAAATCAAAAATTAGATGAATCTCAAATAAAAAGATTAGAAGACCTTTATTTTAAGGATGAATCGTTGTGGGATGCAATTATCAATGATCGAAGAATTTACTTAGGAATATATTGTAAACATAAACAGGATGAAATTTCTTCTTTCTCAGAAGAGGAAATGCTAAAATTCTTTCAGTTCATGGGGACTGAATTAGCCCAGTTTTTATTAGAGTCTAACCCTAATGTAATTATTTCTTTTGCCCCAACAACACTTGGAGAATATCTATTGCTTGCAATTGCGAAATCAAAAAAAATAAAGATTTTAATTTTAAGGCACACTAAAATCAGGAACTACATAACTTTTGCTTCAAATTTAAAAGAAGATTTTCCGCTAATAAAAAAAGACTTTTTAGGTGAAAATTATTTAGATTCTCATCTTAAAACAGCACAAGAATATATTAAAGAGTTCAAAATTAAAAATGGAGTTAGTTATGAAGGAAATATAAAAAAAATAAAGTTTAACAAAAAAGCTACACTGTCATTTCCTCTAAATTTTATACGAAATATTATTTTTGATTTTCGTTCTTTTTTTCTTCCAAAATTAGATGTTCATTCGAGAGGGTTTGCTACCTATAAGTTTTTACTAGACGGTGTTTTACGAAATCTTAATAAAACAGTTCAAAGTTTTATATTCCAAAAAAAAATAATTAAAAAAAATCAATTAACAGAGGCTAAGTATATATATTTCCCTCTACACTCAGAACCTGAAATTGCCTTAACTCTTTTTTCAAAAGGCTATTACAATCAAATTGAGGTAATTCGCATGATTGCACATTCTTTGCCTGCTGGATATAAACTCTTAATAAACGAGCACCCAAGGAATTTAGGTAGAAGATCCAAAAGCTTTTATGCTCAAATACTGAATACCCCAATGGTAAGGTTAGCGGATTTTAGTATCCCGACTTATAGGCTTATAAAGGAGTCTAAGCTGGTAATTATATTGTCTGGTTTTGTAGGTTTTGAAGCTGTTTTACATAATAAGCCAATCCTTTCTCTAGGAAACACAATGTTTAATATGTTGCCTAAAACTATGGTTAATGATATAAAAGACCATAAGCAACTTAATAGTGAAATCAAATGGTCTCTTAAGAATCATCATTTTCAAGAAGAAATAGTTACTCAGTATTTAGCTAGTGTAATAAAAAACTCTATTAGTATTAACCTGTATAATGTTTTACTCAACAAATCAGGAAGACAAGGGGTTACTGTTGATTCAGATTTTAGTTACGAATCTAATTTGAAAAACTTGGTCAAATTAATAAAGTTCTATTTGTAAACTAAAATGAATTTAGAAAAGCAAAAAAAAGTAGTTACACTAGGAAAATATATTGCTCTTGCAGCAATAATAGGAAAGTTTCTTTCTATTCCTGCTAATATTTTTATTGCAAAATTTCTAGGGCCTAAATCCTTTGGTGTTCTGGCAATTATAGATACAATCATGATTTATTTTAGCTATACCAACTTAGGAATTTTAATGAATCTAGAAAGACAAGTTCCTATTGAGAAAGAAAGTTTATCGGAAAAAGAAATTCAAGTTACTTACAGCACAACTTTTTCAAATTACTGTTATACTACTATGTTTTCTGTTTTTTTAATTTTTATAGCTTATTCATTTGGGATCAATTTTAAAACAGATGGTAGCTTAACTATTTTTCTTATTGTAGGATCTATTCTAGTAACACGAAATTTAAATAGTTATGTTTCTTCTTTTATTAAGGCAGAGGGTGAATTTGATGTTTTTGGTAAAAACGCATTTCTTTTGAGTATTCTTAAGCCTATTTTAACTTTACTATTCGCTTATAAATTTGGATTATATGGAATGCTTGTAGCGCTTGTTTTATTAAATTTAACAAGTGCATTTTATATTTTTAAATTGTCACCTACAGTTAGGTTTTTTTCAATACGATGGAACAAAAAGAAAACCAAAGAGCTATTTGGAACTGGTATTAAACTATTTGTTGGAAATAAATTAGAAAGTTTTTTATTTACAATTGGCGTTTTACTTCTTTCAAATTTTCAATCTATTGAAGAAGTTGGAGTTTATAGTTTCGCTTTAATGTTAATATCCATTCGTCAATTTCCGTTTTCAAAAGCAATATCAATAGTTGTAAGTAGAGAAATGAATTCCGTAGCAGGGGCAAAAGGTGAAAACTTTTTTAAGGGATTTAACCATTTCTTTCAAAAAAACATGGCAATTTATTTGCTGTTTGTAACATTAGTAATGGGTATTGTTTTATTAACATTTATAACTATAATAGAACTTCATCTCCCAAAATATTTAAATTCAATTCAATTAATGCATGTCTTTTTTGGATTAGTTGTTGTGCACAGCGCTAGAATTTATTCCGATTATTTCTTCAATGCCACAAATCAAATGATGGTAAAAATAAAGTATACTTTGGCAGCGATCATCTTGATTTTTTCTTTATGCTCTTTGGCTTTGTTTTATAATTATGGGGCTTTGGGAATAGCAATGAGTATGGTTATTTCTATAATTTTAACAGGGCTACCTCAAATATTTAAAGCAATTTTTCAAGTTTCTGAAAGCAAAAAATTTAGTTGGATTATTCTTTTTAAACTGATAAGTATAACAATAATTATTCAACTATTAATTCTGTTTTTTAGTAAAGGATTCTTGCAAGACTTTTTGTTTAAAGATCAAAGTATTCTCTTTGTTGTAATAAACCTTTTAATATCACTTACTGGCTATGCTATAAGTTGCTTTATGGTGTTTGAATTGTTTTTCTCTAAATTTAAAATTTCAAAATCATCTTTAGAATTTATAAAATCCATGATTTATAAAAACAAATCAAATGCTTAAAATTTTAATCAAACCATTTATGAAATTTGCTAAATTCAAGAATTTTGTTCAGTTTTCTTATATAGCATTAAATCGTTTGACTAGAGTGAATGAAATAAGAAAAAAATCAAGTACAGCTTTCCAAAATAATATTGAACATTTTAATTTCAACGACCATGATACTTTTTTTGGATATTATGATAAATCTCCTTTAAACAAGAGTAATACTAAAATTATATTTCATGCTTCTCCTATACGCACCTATTTCAAGCCAAACCCTAATAAAAAAATTAAAATTATAGTCCAGACTCTCGAGGATAATTATCAAAGAGTTATCGCCGAGACTAGTGCTTATAACTGGCAACAAGGTTCAAGGTTACAATGGGTTTCTGATAATGAAATTTTGTTTAATGATTATTGTTACGATACTAATAAATATATTTCATATTGTTACAATGTTAATTCTGGAGAACGAATTAAAACATTTGACTACCCTGTACAGGATTCTTATTTTAAATCCATGTTTTATAGTATAAACTATAACAGACTTCAAAGTTCTAGACCAGATTATGGTTATTTTAATATTCCTATACATACTCAAAAAGAACTTTTAAGTTTGGAAGCAGATGGTATTTGGGAAATTGACTTTAACTCAGAAAAAGGTAAATTAATTATATCATTAGAGGAGGTTGTAGGTATAGAAAGTTACAGTAGATATAGCGCTGGTTTACATTGGATAAATCATTTAATGATTTCCCCAAATGGTAAGAGAATGATTTTTTTACACAGAACCAGAAACCAAGGAGTAAAAAGAGATCGATTATTTTCTTATGATATAGAAACACATACGTTATCATTAATAATTAATTACTCCATAATAAGTCATTTTAATTGGATTAATAACGATTCAATCATTTGTTTCTCGGGAGAGAATAAAGCTGATTTAGCTTATAAAAAAATTAATTTATTAACTAAAGAAATTACAAATCAAGATTTTTTCAAAGAGTTTAACTCACTTGATGGTCACCCTACAATTCAAAAAGATACTTTTGTAACGGATACATATCCGGATTTTTTAGGTTTTCAAAAATTAATTATTGTTAAAGAGAATGTATTGAAAATTCTACATGAAACAAATCATCCTATTTTTTATTTCAAAGAAACACGATGTGATTTACATCCAAGACTACAGAAGGACCAAATCTTTTTTGATCAAATTGTGAAAAGACGAAGAAAACTATCAATGATAAGAACAAGAGATACCTCTCAAAACAATTAATTTATGCTTTTTAATTCGTTAGAGTTTATTGTTTTTTTACCAGTATGTTTTTATTTGTATTGGTTTGTTTTTAACAAAAAGTTAAATAAGCAAAACCTTTTGTTACTAATCATAAGTTATTTCTTTTATGGATATTGGGATCCTAGATTTTTATCATTAATTTTTTTGTCAACACTTTGCGATTTTTATTTTGGTCTACAAATAGCTAGGTCTAACAATCTCAAATTCAAAAAGACACTTTTGTTATCTAGTCTAGTTTTGAACCTATCATTGCTTGGGTTTTTTAAATATTTCAATTTTTTTATTGATAATGCTCAATTAGCCTTAGCTTCTTTTGGTTTTCAGATCGAAAATACGTGGACTTTAAATATAATTCTACCGGTAGGAATTTCTTTTTATACTTTTCAAACTATGTCATACACCATAGATATATATAATGAAAAATTAAAACCAACCACAAATTTCATTTCATTTGCATGTTTTGTTTCTTTTTTCCCTCAATTAGTTGCAGGACCAATAGAGAGAGCAAAAAACCTTCTTCCTCAATTTAATAAAGAGCGAGTATTTACCTTTGAAAAAGGTTTGCAAGGAGTAAAGTTAATGATTTTGGGTTTGTTCAAAAAGGTGATAATCGCAGATTCTTTAGCACCAAATGTTGATTCAATTTTTGATAACAACGAACTTTATCATGGAGGTATTTTATGGTTAGGAGCAATCTTTTTTGCAATTCAAATATATTGCGATTTTAGTGGTTATTCTGACATTGCAATTGGTACTGCAAAATTATTTGGTTTCAACTTAATGATTAATTTTAAGACTCCATATTTTTCAAGAAATATTGGAGAATTTTGGAGACGTTGGCACATATCTCTCTCCACATGGTTCAGGGATTATATATATATTCCTCTTGGCGGATCAAAAGTATCTAAGTTATTAGCCTCGAAGAATGTTTTTATAATTTTTATTGTAAGTGGAATATGGCATGGAGCAAATTGGACCTTTGTTATTTGGGGTCTATATCATGCAATTCTTTTTATACCGTCTTTTTTATTAAATAAAAACAGAATTTATACTGGATCATTAAACAATAATAAGTTTTGGCTTGCTAAAGTTAAAGAAGTTTTTTTAATGTTAAAAACATTCTTATTGGTTACTGTAGGGTGGGTTTTCTTTCGAAGTAATTCAACTCAAGAATCATTTCGATATTTGTACAGAATGTTTTTTGAATTTGAGATTCCCAATGGTTATTATTCCAATGTTTTAATAATATTTTTATTATTTTTTATCGAATGGAGCATTAAGGATGATGCGCTTTTAGAAAAAGCAAACTACAAAGCCTTTGTTTATATTATAGCTATTGTTTTAATCTTAAGTAAACTTAATTCTAATCTTAACTTCATATATTTTCAATTTTAAAATGAATTTTTTTTTAAATAAAACTCTAAATTTCTCATTGATAATTATAGCCTTGGTTATGATTTCTTTTTTGGGAAATTATTGTTTAATTAAAAGCTCAAAATTAAAGGATAAAAAAAAGAGTATTGTTTTTATTGGTGATTCTAATGTGGAAACATCCATTGATGACCGTTTAATTAAAAACTCAATTAATCTTGCAGTTTCTGGCGATTCATATTTATATACCTATATCAAGCTAAGAAAACTCATCAAGGATAATAAAGAAGAAGTTGACACAATTTTAGTATCTTTTTCACCTCATAATATATTTGAAAACGACAAAATCACTTCTAAATCAAAGATATTTTCTAAATTCAGGAATCATTATCCCGTGATGGAGCAAGATGAATTACAGTTGCTTTTTAAGATAAGTTTTAAAACCGTAATTTATTCTGTGCTGAGTCTACCTATAGAGTTTTTGAAGAATTGCATTAAAAAAATAACTAATGAACCTATTTTTTATGGAAAGTACTTACCCATCAACCAAAATCAAGTTTTCAAGTTTGTAAATAAGCTAAATGCAAGCAAATTAAATAAATTCAATGAGTATTCAAATATCGAAATATTATATTTGAATAAAATTATTGATCTATTAAAAAAGGAAGATAAAATCATTATGTTCATTAACACACCTAAAAGGGTTGAAATTCTAAAACACCGTTCATATCAGGTCAATAAATATCAGGCTTTATATGATTCACTTTATTTTTCTATTCCTTTAATTGACCTATCAGAATTTCAACTAGATATAACTGACTATGCAGATTTAATTCATCTAAATAAAAATGGAGCTAAGAAGGTTTCAAATCATATAAATAATGTTGGTTTAAAAATTTTAATTAATAAAAGTAGTAAATGAAATTAATCTACATGTCTAGTTCATTATTATTTTCAAAGAAGGCTAATTGCATTCAGGTTATGAAAATGTGTGAAGCATTTTCAAACAACTTTGATAATGTTGTTTTATATGCATATTCAGAAAACAAATCTCTAAAAAATGTTCACGAGTTTTATGGGGTACAAAATAATTTTTCAATTAAAATATATCCATTAAGAAGGAATAGAATAAATAGAGTTATCAACTCAGTCATAATTCTTTTACAAATGATATTCAATATAAGAAGAGATGGAATTGTAATTTATTGTAGAGAGTTGTTTTCAGCATATTTTTCTTCTTTATTTAGAATAAAAAATGTTTTCGAAATTCATAATATACCTCCTTTAAAAACTGTTTTTTATATTAAAAAAATTTTTAGGTCTAAAAGCAACCTTTTTTGTGTTACAATTTCCAGTAATTTAAAGAATAAACTAGAAGAATTATATAAACCGATAAATCCAATTTATGCATTTCATGATGGAGCATCAATAGTAGATGATAGTTTTCTCGATCCACCTAATTTTTATGATAAATCTAATTTTAACATTGGTTATGTCGGTCATCTCTACAAAGGAAGAGGTATTGAATTGATTATTGAATTAGCTAAAAAACTTCCTGATTTTAGTTTTCAAATCGTAGGAGGAGAAAAAGAAGACCTAGATAGACTTTCAAACAGTTCTCCTAAGAACATTTTTTATCATGGATTTGTAGCGCCAAAAGACACTTCCAAGTACAGGTTTTTTTCAGATGTTTTACTTATGCCATATAAAAAAGGCCTTGCTTCTGAAGGTAGTTTATCAGATACTTCTCCTTGGATGTCGCCAATGAAATTATTTGAATACATGTCAAGTTCTAAGCCAATTATATCAACTGATTTACCTGTTTTAAGGGAGATTTTAAGCGATGAAAATTCTATTCTTGTCCCTTATGATGTAATTGAGTGGGAAAAGGCTATTTTGAAAATTTATAAGGACAGAGAATATGGAGAATTATTAGCAAAAAATTCATTTGCTGATTTGAAATCGAAATATACTTGGAGAAAAAGATCAAAGTCAATTAGTGAATTAATCAAAAAAAAAATTAGATGAACATTTTAATCACAGGAGCTGCTGGATTTATAGGGTCTAATCTCTGCGAGTATATGCTTGAAAAAGGATACACCGTTATTGGCTTGGATGATTTCTCCAATGGGCATGCTTATAACTTAAACGAGTTCAAAGAACATCCCAACTTCTCTTTTATAGAAGGAGACATTCGCGATTTGGCTACCTGCCTTAAAGCAACTGAAAAGGTAGACTATGTTTTACATCAAGCAGCATTAGGATCTGTTCCTAGATCTATAATAGATCCAATTACCACCAATGAAATAAACGTAAATGGTTTTTTGAATATGTTGGAAGCTTCCAAGCAAAACAAAGTCAAGCGTTTTGTTTATGCAGCCTCTTCCTCTACCTATGGCGATTCTAAGGCGCTACCAAAGATCGAAAAGGATATTGGCAAGCCTTTGTCTCCTTATGCCATCACCAAGTATGTAAATGAACTGTATGCAGACATATACAGTTCCACCTATGGTTTGGAAACGATAGGCTTACGTTATTTCAATGTCTTTGGGCGACGACAAGACCCAAATGGGGCCTATGCAGCCGTAATTCCAAAGTTTGTGGGACAATTTTTAAAAGGAAAATCCCCTCAAATTAATGGAAATGGTTCCTTTTCAAGAGATTTTACCTACATAGACAACGTAATTCAAATGAATCATTTGGCAATAGAAACTAAAAATACTAGGGCTATTAATCAGGTTTACAATACGGCAGTTGGTGATCGAATCACGATTCTAGAAATGACAAAGTTTATTCGCGAAGGTTTATCTGAATTTGAACCGTCTGTTGCCGATATAGAGATTAAATTTGGTCCCGATCGTAATGGAGACATTCCCCATTCACAAGCCAGTATTCAAAAAGCAAAAAATTTATTAAATTACAATCCGAGTCATGATTTTAAACAAGGTTTAAAAGAATCCTTAACTTGGTATTACAATAAAAAAAATAATGAATAACCCTAAAATTGCACTCATAGGATTAGGCTATGTAGGACTTCCTCTAGCTGCAGCTTTTGCGTCTAAGTATAACGTTATCGGTTTCGATATCAATACCAAACGCGTTGACGAACTTAACAATGGCTTTGATGCCACTAACGAGATTTCAAATGAACAATTAAAGGCGGTTGTTGGAACCTCATTGAAATTAACTTCTACTTTAGCAGATATTGCGGAATGCAACACTTTTATTGTGACTGTTCCAACACCGGTAACCTCTAGTAAAAGCCCTGATTTAACTCCCGTTGTAAAAGCAACTGAATCGGTGTCTTCAATTCTGAAAAAAGGAGATACAGTTATTTATGAGTCAACGGTTTACCCGGGTGTAACAGAAGATATATGTGTGCCAATTCTAGAAGAAAAAACTGGATTGAAATTCAACAGCGATTTTTTTGTAGGTTATAGTCCCGAACGGATTAATCCAGGGGATAAAAAACATACGATAACCAAGATAACGAAAGTGGTGTCTGGATCAACTCCAGAAACACTCAAAGAACTGACCGCATTATACGGTTCCATCATCGAAGCAGGTATATATGAAGCGCCAACTATAAAAACTGCAGAAGCAGCCAAGGTTATTGAAAACACCCAAAGAGACATCAATATTGCTTTTGTCAACGAACTGTCAATCATTTTCAGTAAAATGGGAATAGACACCAACGAAGTACTTAAAGCGGCTGGTACCAAATGGAATTTTTTAAATTTTTTCCCAGGCTTGGTCGGCGGCCATTGTATTGGGGTAGACCCCTATTATTTAGCTTTTAAATCTCAAGAATTGGGTTACACTCCAGAAATGATTTTAGCAGGACGAAGAATCAATGATTCCATGCCAACCTTTATTGTAAGTCAAATAGTGAAACAGTTGATGAAGCAGAACAAAAACAGTCAAAATGCATCTGCACTGATTTTAGGCGCCACGTTTAAAGAAAACTGTCCTGACCTTAGAAATTCAAAAGTAGTTGATGTATATCAAGAACTAAACGAATTTGGCTTTCAAGTTGAGGTTTATGACCCTGAGGCCGATACGGAGGTGTTTGTAAAAGAGTACAGTTTTGAAAAACTAGAAGCACTTTCGGATAAAAAGTATGACGTGGTTATTTTGGCCGTTTCCCATGATTGTTTTAAGAAGATAAACCCTAAGGAGTTAATCGTAAAAGATGGGGTTGTGTTTGATGTAAAAGGGTTTTATAAAGATCCTGACTTTCTTTATCTTTAACTCATTGTTTTGAAAACACTCATCCACATCATACCAACTCTAGAAAACGGAGGGGCAGAAACTGTGCTTTCGCGTCTTGTGGAAGAGTTTTCTGAGAACGATATTGAACAGTTTGTTATTACTTCTCAAGGGACAACTACGGATTTTCATTACGCCACAATAAACAAATATGCAACCATAGTAGATTGGAAAACAAATCCTGAGGGTGTTGAGCAAATAATCCTTCAAAATCGAAAAGCACCTATTATAGCATGGATGTATCCTGCCATATTACTCCTTCATAAATTAAAATTTCGCTTAAAAACTGAGCATCCTGTTTTTTGGAATATTCGACATTCTAGCTTCAGATGGAATCAAATTTATCAAAAACTAGCAGTTTTCACTTTCAGCTTTTATTCTCGTTTTAAACAGCCCAAAATAATTTACTGTTCTCATCGCGCAAAAGAAGTTCATGAAATGTATTTTTTTTCCAAAAAAAACAGTGTGGTTATCCAGAATCGATTGGCTAAAAAACAAAATTCAGTTCCCCTAGAAGTTAATGCACTTGATGAGAAAAGCGAGCCTTTCTTTATTTATGTGGGACGCTACGACCCCATAAAAGGGCCCAAACGTTTAGTTAAAATTACACATGCCTTCTTTTTAGAAAATCCTAGGATAAACCTCAAAATTGCAGGAAGTGGTTGGACAATCGATAAAATCCCGAAACAAATTCAGGATCGTGTTTTTTTGTTGGGTAATGTCAAGAATATATATTCCCTATACCATTCAGCAAAGGCGCTTTTGTTTACATCTCATGCAGAAGGCTATCCCAATGTTTTAGTAGAAGCTGTTGTGTCTGGAACCCCAATAGTCGGCTTTGAAGCCGGAGATTCGAAATTAATCTTAGACAACTATAAGTTTGGTTACTCTGTAAACACCCGCAGCAAATTTATCGATAAACTCGGTTTTGTACTCAACAACACTATTTCCGAAGATGAAAAAGAAGAAGAAATTTCTCGTCAACAAAAACTGCTTGACTTTAGAATAACAGCTCAAGAGTACCTTCGGTTTTTGAAATAGAGTTCTTAAACTCTATTGAGTTGTTAACTGAAAATAATTTAAAACGAAAGTCTCAAAATTAATTGAAAGACTATTTTTATCTTTGCAGTATGAAAAAACTTTTTCGTGTGGTTACAGTTCCCGTTTCCTTAGAAAAATTACTGAATGGTCAGTGGGAGTTTTTTAATGCATACTATGACATCACGGCAATTGCTTCAGAGGATGAAGAGCTTTTTGCGTTTGGGCAGGCAAACCAAACAAAGACATTTGGGATTTCTCTAACCCGAAAAATCACATTGATCTCAGATCTAAAAGCATTGTGGACGCTGTATTTTTTTTTCAGAAAAGAAAAACCTTTAATTGTTCATACACAAACTCCAAAAGCAGGATTAATAGGCATGTTGGCTGCTTTTTTAGCGCGAGTACCCATTCGGATGCACGATGTAGTTGGCCTTCCTTTGATGGAAAAAAAAGGGTTGAAATACTATCTTCTATATTTTGTGGAAAAAGTAGTTTATGCTTGTGCATACAGGATATATCCAAACTCTTTTGGGCTAAAAAAATACATGATCGACACGAAGCTTGCGTCCAATACAAAAATGAAAGTTTTAGCAAATGGTTCTTCCAATGGAGTCGATGTCTCCCATTTTTCGAAAGAACATTTTTCGAAAGAAAGAAATAGTGCTCTAAAAAAGCAACTGAATATTGATCAAATGGATTTTATTTTTCTTTTTATAGGCCGCTTAGTCGGTGATAAAGGAATTAACGAGTTGATAGAAGCATTTTCTAATCTTAGTGATGAAGATCAAAAAATTAAACTTTTACTGGTTGGGACATTTGAAAAAGAATTGGATCCTCTGAAAAAAGAAACTCTACAAAAAATAAGAAACAATCCGCAGATCATTTCAGTTGGGTATCAAGAAGAAGTTCGACCCTATTTTGCAATCGCTTCTTGTTTTGTTTTCCCAAGCTATCGGGAAGGCTTTCCTAATGTAGTTTTAGAAGCTGCTTCAATGGAACTTCCTTGTATTGTTAGCAATATTAATGGTTCAAATGAGATAATTACAGACCAAAACAACGGAATTATTATCCCTAAAAAAGATACAAAGGCGCTCCAAAAAGCCATGTTTAGTATGAAACACGATACAAGCCAAAGACAGTTGTACGCTGCAAACAGCCGTAAAGGAATCGCTGAAAAATTTGGTAAACAAATATTTTATCGAGCTTTATTAGCAGAATATAAAGAATTAGAGGATGATTTATAAGTGTATAATTAAGCCGGTTTTCGATTGTTGTTTTGCTTTTATTTTGCTCAGTCTTTTAATACCCATAATACTCGTTTTACTATTTCTTCTATTTCTACAAAACAACGGCTCTCCATTTTTCAGTCAATCTCGACCAGGGAAGCACGGAAAACTATTCACCATTTATAAGCTTAAGACCATGCGGGATACGTGCAATGATTCTGGCGAATTGTTGCCCGATCATCAGCGAACCACTCCGATTGGTAGTGTCACCAGAAAACTATCCTTAGATGAGCTCCCTCAGCTTTGGAATGTGCTCAAAGGAGACATGAGTTTTGTAGGACCACGTCCCTTATTGCGAGAATACTTACCTTTATACAGTAAGGAACAAGAAAAACGACACGAGGTTAAACCGGGCATTACCGGTTGGGCTCAAGTCAATGGAAGGAACACAATCAGTTGGAAACAAAAATTCGATCACGACCTTTGGTACATTCAGCATCAAAGTTTTATCTTGGATATTAAAATATTAGGTATGACTCTAACTAAGTTTTTTAAAACACAAGACGTTAACGCTTCAAGTCAAACGACCATGGAAGCGTTTAACGGAAATAATTAAAATATGGAAGATGTAGTTATTATTGGTGCAGGTGGATTTGGTAGGGAAGTAAAAATGCTCATCGATCAAATAAACGCCAAATCGTTAAAATTTAATCTGTTAGGTTTTTACGAAGATTCAGTTCAAGAAGGTTCAGATGTTTTTGGATCAAAAGTGCTTGGATCGATTGATAAGTTAAACTACATAACTGAACCAATTTCGGTTTGTATTGCCATTGGTGCCCCTAAAATTAAAAAACAAATCATAGAAAAGTTGACGAATCCAATGTTGTCTTTTCCCCGTCTAATACATCCTTCAGTAGCCCTAGGTATAGCAGTTGAAGAAATTGGGAAAGGAACTATTATTTGTGCTGGTACTATCATAACGGTCAACATTTCAATCGGTGAATTTGTAATCTTAAACTTGGGTTGCACCGTAGGACACGATACCGTAATTGGAAACTATTGTGCTTTTATGCCACAATCAAATATTGCTGGTGAAGTTGTTTTAGGAGAAGCAGTTTATGGCGGAATGGGTGTTGGCATTATAAATCAAGTAACAGTGGGGAATAATGTTACTCTAGGTGCGGGTAGTGTTGTTGTAAAAAATATTCCCGCAAATTGTTTAGCAGTTGGAATTCCCGCGAAAGTAATAAAGGAATATGAAGGATAAAATATGGCTTTCCTCTCCCCATATGGGAACTGAGGAGTTGAAAAACGTACAAGAAGCTTTTGCAACCAATTGGGTCGCACCTGTAGGTCCTTTTATCAATCAATTTGAACGGGAGTTGTCGGAATATAATCAAGTGGAGCATACGGCTGTGGTTCAATCTGGAACTGCTGCAATTCATTTAGCACTTTGCTTGTTGGATGTAGGCAAAGATGATATCGTGCTTTGTCAATCGTTTACCTTTATCGGTTCGTCAAATCCGATCACATACCAACAGGCACAGCCTGTTTTTATAGATTCTGAACCCGAAACATGGAATATATGTCCCGAGGCTTTAGAAACAGCGATTAAATATTATTTAAAGCTTGGCAAGAAGCCCAAAGCCATTCTCGTTGTGCACCTCTATGGGATGCCAGCCAAGATGAAAGAAGTAGTGGCTCTTTCGGAGCGCTATGAAATTCCAATCATAGAAGACGCTGCCGAAGCACTAGGATCTTCAATCGATGGTCAAGCCTGTGGTTCTTTTGGAGCCCTTGGGATTTTGAGCTTTAATGGAAACAAAATAATAACAACCTCTGGAGGCGGTGCATTGCAATCGAATGATGAATCAGCAATAGCAAAGGCTCGTTTTCTGGCAACGCAGGCCAAAGATAATGCTCCACATTACGAACATTCTACCGTTGGGTACAATTACCGCATGTCTAATATTACGGCGGCGATTGGTGTTGGTCAGCTTCAGGTTTTAGATGATCGTGTAGCTGCACGTCGAGCAAACTATAAGTTCTATGAACACCTTTTTAAAAATGTAGTAGGAGTCCAGTTTTTAGAGGAACCTCAGGGGTTTTTGTCTAACCGCTGGTTAAGTTGTGTTTTATTGGACCAGTCAAAAAACAAGAAACTCGATCCAGCGTATTTTCGTTTACATTTAGAGCAGGATAATATAGAAGGCCGCCCCTTATGGAAGCCCATGCATTTGCAGCCACTTTATAAAGGTGCTGCTTATTTTGGTGGAGCGGTCGCTGAAGAGCTTTTTCAAAAAGGAATATGCTTACCTTCGGGGAGTAATTTAACAAGCCATGACAAAGAGCGAATTCAAAAATCAATTCAAACTTTTTTGAATTTATAAACCCAAACCCATATGTTTGAGAAGATTTTTAAATACCATTATTCTAAAAAATACGCCTATGTATTGGATGGGATTTGCCTTTTTCTAGCCATAGATGTTCTCTTGTATTTAAATGGCTCCAATCTAGTAATTCGCTCGTTAACAGATAAGTTCGCCTTTATAATTCTTGCACTATCCTGTTTGACTTTGGTGAGAGGCTATCGAATGCTACTTCGCTTCACCACATTCATCGATATTGGAAAAATCACAATTGGCTTGATGCTAACCTTAGTAATTTATGCGATTTATGTAAAAGCAAATACAAGAGCCCACTACAACTACCTGTTATTACTGTTTTATTTTAGCCTTTCTTTTTTATCACTGTATCGTCTCATTGTAAAACTTCTCTACGCTCGTGTCTCCAAAGAACAAAAACTTACGGCTACTATCTTATTTGGAGCAGGAGTTAATGGTCTGATGGCAAAAAGAGCTTTAGATGACAGTAATTCAGTTAATGTACTTGCCTTCGTTGATGATGATAAGTCCAAGGTAGGTCGGAGTATCGAAGGGATTTCTGTTTTTGCCTTAGACGAAAAATTAAAGAAAACTTTAGAGCAACAAAACATCGATCAAGTGATCATTACTACAGAAAAGATTTCTCAAAAGAGGAAAAATGAAGTCTTCAATTTTTTTAAATTACAAGGTGTCAAAATCTTTACAGTTCCAGCAATTGACCAGTGGGCAAACAGTCAAGGCATTGTCGGGAACCTAAAACCCATCATCATTGAAGATTTATTGCGACGAGATGCAATCGATATTGACCTTCAAAAAAACGTTTTACAATACCAAGATAAAACCATTTTAGTGACAGGCGCTGCTGGTTCTATTGGAAGCGAAATTGTGCGCCAATTACTAAAATTCAAACCCCATAAACTTATTTTATTCGATCAAGCCGAAACTCCGTTATTCGACCTGAAAAATGAATTATTCAAAACAAAGCACACGACTCAATTTGAGTTTTTATTACGTTCAGTATCTAATTCCGCTTCGGTAGAGCAGTGTTTTAATGCATATATGATTGATGTTGTGTTTCACGCAGCAGCTTATAAACATGTTTATATGACGGAAACCACTCCGGCTGCGGCTGTACTTAATAATATTTTAGGAACGAAGAATGTAGTTGATGTGGCTATAAAAAATAAGGTTGCTCATTTTGTCATGGTTTCAACAGACAAAGCCGTTAATCCGTCTAATGTAATGGGTGCATCCAAACGGATAGCTGAAATGTATGTAGCGAACCAAGCAGAATCATCTAATACGCAATTGATCACTACCCGTTTTGGAAATGTTTTAGGATCCAATGGTTCGGTGGTCCCTATCTTCAAAGAACAGATCGCTAAAGGAGGACCTGTTACGGTTACCCACCCAGAAATAACACGTTTTTTCATGACCATTACCGAAGCTTGCCAATTGGTTCTAGAGGCTGGAGCTACGGGAAATGGAGGAGAGATCTACGTTTTTGATATGGGTGCTCCTGTTAAAATCAAAGATTTGGCAATCAGTATGATTCGACTCTCTGGCTTGGTAGAAAATCAAGACATTAAAATAGAATATTCTGGATTACGACCTGGAGAGAAGCTTTATGAAGAATTGCTTACAGATAATGAAAATCTTAAACCTTCGCATAACGAATTGATTTATATTGCTCAAAAAGAATCTTTTGGAAAAGATAAAATACAACAAATTGAGCAGTTGATTTCAGAAGCAGAGTTTGGGAAGTCGAACGAAATTTTGGTACAGCAAATGAAAAACATTGTTCCTGAATTCAAGTCTATGAATTCATCCTATGAGGAAATGGATTCTTAAAAAATCGATTACTCAGAAGCAACAATTCGAATGTTCCGAATACATACAGTAAATGGATGTAACTGTTCATCATTCTCATTCAATGCAGATGGATACTTCGTAAAAATTAAATCAAAGTCAGACAGATTGGGTAGCGGAATAATTATTTGTCTAAATCGGGTAACTTCATACGTCGCGTCACTCCACAGCTCGTAAGGCTCGGTTACATCTGGAGTTAAGCCACCCCCTAGCGTGATAATGGGATTGTAGGATAATGATATTTTAGGGTTTGTATCAATCACAGTAGGCAAGGCTACAAAATCGATTTTATATTCAAAAACTAAATTCTTTTGCTCCTCTCCAAACGATCGAAAACTTTTACTGAGTATATGATTGTCGTTGTTGGTGTCAAGTATTTCTCCAGTATCTGGATCAAGAAGTGTATGAAAAGCAACGAGAGATTCCTCACAAAGAGTATAGACATAGGTGTCTGCAGGTGCAATCCATCCAATCGGTGCAGCTGACTCAATCGTCCAGCTGTCATCGCTTGTAGCATCGATGGTTAAGTTGTCTCGAAACTCATAACTTACATAGTCTTTCTTTCGAATAACATTGAAATCTGTTTTATTGGCAACCGCATGTACTACGTCAAAGCTCCCTAGTTTCCGATAAAATACTTGCGTCGCGACTGAACTTGGAGAACTAATGTTTCCACGAAGTGTAGTAGGACTTGCTGTGCTTCCTTCAAAGATCCAAACAATACTATCGTTGTTTTGGGCGGTAGAAATAAAAGTTACAGGAAAAGCTAAATTACTTAGCGTGCTACTCGCTACACTAAAAACACTGTTCGAAGAAAGAAAACTGACTTGGACGGGCCCTGTTTTATGGTCTGGATCTCCAGACGGAGCGATAATAGCCAGTAGGTTAGCATTTGCTTCTGTGTTTTCTGGAGGTACAAATTCTTTAGTGCATGAAAACAAAAATACACTCCATAAAAATAAGCTGATTAGATTTCGCATCACAAACAATATAGTCTTCAAATATAGGTAATTATATAAGGTACTTTTCCCAAATTTGAGAAACATCCCCATAAAATAGCAGTATTCGGCATAAAATGTATTGGAGGCTTTGGTAATCAACAATAAAACTGTAAATTCGCAGTCTTAAAATAAATAACATGTACGCAATCGTAGAGATAGCAGGGCAGCAATTTAAAGTTGCAAAAGATCAAAAAGTCTATGTATATCGTTTACAAGGTGATGAAGGAAGTTCAGTTTCTTTCGACAAAGTCTACCTTTTAGACGACGGTACTCAAGTGACTCTTGGCGCCCCAGCTATTACTGGAGCTTCTGTAGAAGCAAAGGTAGTGAAGCACCTTAAAGGTGACAAAGTAATCGTTTTCAAGAAAAAACGTAGAAAAGGATACCGTGTAAAAAACGGACACCGTCAATCGTTAACTGAAATTTTAATTCAAAGTATTTCTGCAAAAGGAGGCTCTAAAAAAGCTGCTCCTAAAAAAGAAGCTGCACCAAAAGCAAAAGCTCCTAAGGCTGCTGCTCCAAAAGCTGAAGACTTGAGTAAAAAAACAGTTTCGGAATTAAAAGATTTAGCGAAAGCTAAAGGAATCACCGGTATTTCTGCAATGAAAAAAGCAGATTTAATCGCAGCATTGAACGCATAATTTATCATAAAAAAGAAATAGTATGGCTCACAAGAAAGGAGTAGGTAGTTCGAAGAATGGTAGAGAATCAGAATCGAAACGACTCGGAGTGAAAATCTTCGGTGGACAAGCAGCAAGAGCTGGAAACATTATCATCCGTCAACGAGGTACTGCACATCACCCAGGTGAAAATGTATACCTTGGTAAAGATCATACGCTACACGCAAGAGTAGACGGACTAGTTCATTTTACTAAAAAGAGAGACAATAAATCATACGTATCTATTGTTCCCTTTGAAGCATAAGAACTTCTAATTAAAAAAAATCCCGCTATATATATAGTGGGATTTTTTTTGACATTAACTCAACTGAACTTTACTGAAGTGCAGCGTATGCATATTGATTCAAAGCAATAGCATAATCATCCCCGTGAGGTAGTTTTTGTGTCATGAAAACAGCAATTAAATTTAGAGTAGGGTCTATAAAAAAATGAGTTCTAAAATAACCGCCCCAATACAATTGACCTGTACTTCCGTGACCTTGATGTATTTGAGCATCACGAATCATCCCAAAGCCCAATCCAAAACCTCCAGCTAGCCCCAATAATGCGCCAACATGATTCTTAGACATCAAGGCAACGGTTTCCTTAGAAAGGATTTGAGATCCTTTCCAAGTGCCTTCATGTAAAATCATTTGACAAAAACGCAAATAGTCTTGTGCAGAAGAAAATATTCCATGGGTTCCTCCATAAATCGTGTTTCCTTGAGTCGGAACTTGAAGAGGACTTAGTTCTAAACCTCCAGTTTCTTTTTTACTGTGGAGTTGCATCACTCGTTTGGACTGTTCTTGATTTAGGTTATAGCCAGTGTCGGACATGCCGAGCGGGTTTAGAATATGTTCCTCCAAATAATCTGGAATTGATTTTTTTGAAACACGCTGTAAAATCAGTGCAAGTAAATCAGGTGACGCACTATAGACCCATTGTTCTCCTGGTTCTCCAATAAGTGGAGCATGCATCAATACATCCATACGGCTTTCTAGATCGGGATGCCCTTTATAATCTAGGGTTTCATTGTACAGTAATTTAAAAAGCTCTTGATCTAATTTACTAGATCCAAGCCCATGGGTCATTCCAGCGGTATGCGTTAGCAAATTTCGGATCGTCATTGTTTTTTAGGTGCCCGTGTAGGAGCATCGATTCCGAGTTCAACATCTGTAGTTATTCCAAGATTTTTAACCTCTGGAATGTACATATGAACAGGGTCAATCATCCCTTTTTCAACGAGCTTCATAATCGCAACACTGATCAAAGGTTTGGTCATCGACTGAATGTAATAAATACTGTTCTTGTTTAACGGAGCAGTCGTTTTCATATTACGCTTCCCAAAACTTTCTTGCCATGAAATCACATCGTTTTGGGCAATAAGAATTTCTGCGCCAGCAATATTTTCTGCATCAATTTCATCTTGAATGTAGGTGTTGAATTCAACTAATTTTTCAGTTGAGAAACCAGAAGCATTTTGTGCAAACACACCATTAAAAAAGAATAGTGCGATAGGGGCTAGGAATAATTTTTTCATCATCATGTATTAAGCTCTAATAAAGGGAAATAAAAAAGCCGTACATACTGTACGGCTTTTTAAATAAAACATAACGGTGTTTTAGTAACGGTAATACTCAGGCTTATAAGGTCCTTTGACAGTAACACCAATATACTCTGCTTGTTCCTGAGAAAGTTCTTCAAGCTCTACACCCAAGTGAACTAGGTGTAAGGCT
>Ga0209603_1000634_pt1 | contig 41251 bp, 27 predicted proteins | sample COGITO_mtgs_1206_FD_184812 | JGI IMG/M metagenome (GOLD analysis project Ga0209603, IMG submission 184812) | Pelagic marine microbial communities from North Sea - COGITO_mtgs_120607 (SPAdes) (version 2) | ecosystem: Environmental > Aquatic > Marine > Epipelagic ...
GCCCTGTTGGTGTAGCGGTCAAGTGACCGGCAACCATGAGGGCGATACCGTTTGCACCAGCGAAGTCGACACCCAAGAGGTTGTGAAGTCGGCTGGTGATGTCATCGTTGTTGCTTGCGTTGAAGTCTGCTCCACCGCCTGCTCCGGCAAAGATGGTGCCAGCTGCAGCGTACATGACCCAGTCACGGACGAATGTTTCGTAGAAATTTGGAACGGCTGTGTCAGGTGTTCCGTCACCAGTAGTATCGACTACTGAATCAACGCTCACGTAGCCATAGGTGGTTGCTCGCTGCATCACTGTTGAGTTTGCTGGGTCCATCATGACATCAGCAACCAACATTTCAGGCTCACCCATTCCGACAAAGGCAACGGGGCCAAGTGCTGTCTTCAACGAGATGTTGAATGCTGGATCAGCTGGATGGTATGTGCCCATCATGGCAGCGTCTAAGTCTCCAGAGGCCCAGTTTGTGTTTGTGTCGTTGAGAGTTGTATTGTTGTTAATTGCGTAGATGTAGGCGGCAGTATCAGAGTTCTTCCATTCGTTGGCAGCCATCAATGGCATTTCTCCAGCCCAAGTGGTGCATGGAATTTCGCCCACTCCTGGAGCCATACACATGGCAGCAGCCGTTGCTGTTCCCGCTTGTGTGGTGTTCATGTCTTGGTTGATCATTTGGGCAGCGAAGCCGACCTTCGTAAGGTCCATGACACCGGCCATTGCTGTGCCCGTTGCACCAATGACTTGAGGCATGAAACCAATGTTGAGTTGTGTGATCTGGACATCACAAGGGACTGCACTGTCAACAGCACAAGCGTATGATGTGTTTTCGTGATAGGTGATCTCACCGGACGTTGAGTTGTGATCCAACATGTGGCGATCTGAAGTGATGGTGTAGGTGACCGGTCCGATTTCCTCGTACACCGGGGCATCACCCATCATCACATCACCTAGGTTGGTGAGGTTCCAGGCATAGAAGTCCCGGTCGGTGGAGGATGAAAGCCAATCCGCTTCAAATTCTGTGCAGTCGTCGTTTGAACAAATATCGTCTTTTGGCGCTTCTGCAGTTGCTTCTGCGACAGCGTCGGGCACTGCGCCCGTAGCGATTGGGGCAAGTACGGCTAGGTTCAAAATAAGGAACATGAGACCTGCTCCAAGCATTGCTTTATCCGATTTTAATATGGACATAACTTATTGTGGCGCATGGTTCGTGTATAAGCGTTGGTGTGTTTTTCAACACCAAGTGCGCCATATCACGGCAGGTGTAACGTCGCGGAAAGGGAATCGGTGCGGTCATCAATGAGCAGTTCCACGCCCCATCATGGCGGACCCAAACACCCACGAGGAGGTCCCGCTAGGTTGGCCGGGCCAATTGTGGCTCGAGGGGCGCACCCTTGTCCATCTTCAACAGGAGCAAGAACGCCCAAGCCACATGCCCAGAGGACCTGCAAAACGCACCGGGGTCGGCTTTCTCAATCCTGCAATGGCGCCCGCCCGAACTCGAAGCGTGCTCCTCCTTGCTGATGCTTTGGAGCACGGCTGGCTTGTCAAACCAGGCCGCCCCATTCGTGCGCTTGATGCATTGTGCGCCACAGGTGTACGCATTCGACGCTGGCGCAATGAGATTCCTAGCGACCTCCAGCATCGACTCCGAATCACAGGAAATGACTTGGATGAATTTGCATTGTCGTGGGCCAAAACTTCGCACCACTGCCACCCACCAAAGCGAGACGTCGAGCACGAGCCTGAAGACGACAGGCACGGACAACCATCGGATGCCGTGTTCACTAATGGGCTGCATTTTCAGCGGCTCGATGCACGCATGGCAATGGTCGATGCCGCCTATCAATGGGTGGACCTCGATCCGTTCGGCTCCCCGATTCAATTCCTTGATGCAGCCTTGCAAAGCCTATCGAGAACCGGTGTGCTCGAGGTGACGGCGACAGACACCGCTGCATTAACCGGTTCTTCGCCTTCCAGCCAGGCTCGGCGATACCAAGCCAAGGGGCTTGTTGACGAATACGCACACGATGACGCTGTTCGTCTGTTATTGGGAACTGTCGCAACCACCGCCGCCCGACTTGACAAAGTTGTAACGCCGCTTCTCGCCTTGTTTGATGGGCACCATGTCCGCATCTCGTTGTTGGTCAAAACCAGTAAATCAGAGGCAACAAAGATTCGCGATTCAATTGGTTGGAGGGTGCGGTGTGAAGATGTGCCCTACCGATTTGTGCATCACCCCGCACCGGATCAGCTGAAGGCAGCCAGTGGGCCAATGTGGATTGGGCCAATGTGGCACCACGGTATTGCATCTCGGATGACCGAGGAGCGGGCTTTGGATTTGTGCCACCCAACCGAGGATGAAATTCAATCTCACAGAACTCAAGGCTTGCAATGGAGCGATGAAGACACCAACCATTCGGCTAGAGAACTACGAAGAAGCGTTCGATACATCGCCGATGCGGCAGAATTGATGAGCAGAGAGCACCTCTTGCTGAACCTCGACACACTGCCACGGCTTGCAAAAGTCGGAGGCGCACCAAAGATGGAAAAACTGCTGAGTGCACTCGTGGAAGCAGGTTATGCTGCTGCACGTTATCCTGATTTAGAGCCAATGCTTGTCACTGATGCGCCGTTTGAATCGGTGATTGAAGTTGTGAGAATGTGTCACGCATCAACCGACTGAGGGGTCGAGTGAAGGATCGTCTCCCACATCAATTTCTGGACCAGGCAGCATTGTCCTTGAGTTTTCGATGACTTCTTGGACGCTTGATTCGATGGTTTGAGCGTTCTCAAGCAACTCGCTGAGAGGAATTTCAAGACCTGTCAAATCACCAATGGCTTCAACGGCGAGCGCTGCTGCACGCGCATCCGGATACAGCGAACTGGCTTCGGCTAAGAGCGCCGTCACATCGATGCCCAGTCGGTCGCCTTCGCCGAGCAAAAACCCCGTGATTCCTGCAACGATGCCTTGCTGAATTGGTTCAATGCCTGCATCCCTCAACCGCCGCCTTGCAGATTCTGAGGAGCCGACACCGAACAATTGCCCTGAAGCGACATTGCCCGTATCGACCAATCCATCGATGATGATCAGGCGATCGAATCCACCCTTGGTGAACCATTCCAAAACAGTGGATGCAAACATAATGTCTTGTTCATTCTTGAATTGTATTTCTGAAGTAAAGACGCCGACTCCATCCCCCTGATAGACACGAACAGGATGCTTTGGCACCTCATTGTGGATCAGCGCTACTGCCGGGAATTCGGCGTTCAAAACAGTGCCTAGTTGCCTCATTTTCAACATCTTGATGATGTGAGATGCGGCGATGACACCGACCATGCCAGCGGTGGTGAATCCCGCGATTGCAACCCCACCGGTACGAGGGTCTGCGCCCTCTTGAAGGACCAATGCGTAACCCTTGAACTCATGCTCCATGAAACGGCCTCCGTGATGTGGGTGACAATGGCTCTATGAAAAGACCTACGATGGGGTTATTCTTCCCATACCGCCCAATCTTCCCAGCCTTCTTCGCGGTACCACCAGACGCCTTCTTCATCTTCCCACCACTCTGTGCCGTTTTCATCGACGCTGATGCCGTCGTCTTCTTCCTCGGACTCCATCGTTTCTTCCTCGGTGGTCAAGGCTGCTTCGACATCATACGATTCGATTTCGCCTTGGTCTTCGTTATCAAACTCGTCAAAGAGGCTTGGTCGCCGTTCTTCGGGGGCATCGACATCGTCGATTGAATGGCCTTCCGATTTGAGTTGGTCGAGGGATTTGCTGGTTGGTTTGGTGGGCTTCTCAACAACTTTCGGTTCAGGTGCCTCTTCTTCATCTTCGAGGTACCAATCATCATCTTCGTCTTCTGAATTTCTCAGCAACACGACGCCTGCTCCAGCACCAATGAGGACCAACAGACCGATGATACCACCAACGATGAGGGTTGCTGAACCTTTGTTTTCTGTTGGTGTTGTGTCAACTGGTTGTTGTACCTCAGGTTGTTCACCCAGCGTCCATTGCAATTCACCTTCAGTGCTTGCGGTTGAGGTGGTCATGGAGTCGCACGGATTGGCTCCGCCGAACTCCGAGCAGGTGATGTAAACGACGTACTCCACTCCCTGGATGCCAGGGAACAAACCGTCAGATGGCCCATTACGAACCGGTTGGAATTCAACTTGAGTCGAGCCCTCTGCAGAAATGGTGAGGCTCGGCCCGCTCCCCGTCAAGGAAGACGACTCGAAGGTGAACGGTGGAGGCGTGATCGGGTCAGTGATCCAGGAAAACCCGACGAACACATCAAACGGATTCGGATTGGTAATGGTGCACGTAATCGCTTCATCCGTCCCATTGTCCTCCCAAGAATACTCCGCAGTTCCACATTCAAGGACCCCGGGAAGGGTCACTTCAGGGAAGGTTGGTTCTTCTGTTTCATTTGTTTCGTTGGTTTCGTTGCTGCCTGTTGTTTGATTTGTGTTCGAATCTGGACCGCCTGTGAATGTGAACATGAGCGGGTCGATTGAAGGAACAATCCAGGACGATGACGAATCAGAGGTGAAGATCAGCGTGTCGGTGGAGTTCGCCGTACCGGAGAGAACAATTTGGCCCCCTTTGATTTCGACTGTACCCGTGCTGGTGGTGTTTCCGGTGGCGTTCATCTGCGTCCAGGTGTAAGCAAGGCCCTCAAGATACGTGTTTTGGGTGGGCAGTTCAGCAGAGAAGTCAATTTCAAGATTGAACACGCCTGCTGCATCGAGTTCGAGTTCATACGCGTCTGCAGTCACTGCAGCTCGAAGCAAACCTGCACCCTCAATCTCAAGCGAAGTCGCCCCTACAGGTTGCATGGTGGCATCTCCAGCGTTTCCAAGGTAGTCGATGGTGATGCTTGCTTCGTCGAAGAACGTGGTAAATGTCGCTCCAAGTTCGGTGAGGTCCTCAACCGCAATTGCCTGCCAGACACCGTTTGCATCAGTGGTACCAGAAAGGGTAAGGCTGGCTGTTGCGGCTTCAATCGTCAGTTCGAGCGATTCGCCGGCCAAGAGCGATTCGCCGCTGGCAAGGGTGATGTTGAGGTAGACTGAATCCAAAGCGCTCAGTCCAAACCCATCGTTTTCGTTCGAACCTGTTGTGGTTAGATCGTAGGTGAGTTCTGCTGAGCGCAGCGAATTATTGAGGGATACGACTGGCCCGACCATGCTAAACTCGGTTGTTGCGTTGCCATAACTGTCGAACGCTACAACCGCCACGTAGGTCCCGTCGTTATCGATGGTTGTGATGCCAAGGGCCGTGGTGTTCAACATCATTGTAGGGGCTGTGGTGGTATGAGGAATGGTCGTAAGAGCGGTGAGATTCTCGATTGAATCAATGCTTTCTGATTCGATGTAGACTTGGTATTCAACGGCTCCATCGATGGAAATATCCCATGAAATGTCCAACGAACCACCTGTGTCATTTGGTGTGTCAACCACAGTGAGGTTGGCCACTGCTGCAGGCGGGGAAGGGTAAGGGATGGTCAGTGTTGTCGGCGTCGACATGTTGCTGGTCACACCGAATGAGTGCAAGGAACGCACAGCATATTGGTATGTGTTACCGTGGACTATTTCCTCGTCAACAAACATGTTGGCCCCTTCAATCGAATAGGGTGAGGTCAGATCAAACGTACCGCCTTCAAGAGTTCGGAACACTTCGAATTCAATGAGATCATCACCGAAGTCCATCATTTCCTGCCACTCGATTTGAACCCGCTCCGAGGTTAATTCCATGACCGACAAGACCGGCGTTGGCGGCAAAGCGAGATTGGGGGCTCCGGGAGTATACTGGGCAATGAGGCCAGATACGGCAAACGTACCGCTCATCGTGGAATTGATCGGAAGAGGTACGACGAAGCTGCCTGTCCCTGCAGTCTGTTGTTGGTTGATGATGTTGGTGAGGTTGCCTGCCGAAGAGGGATTGTCCTCAACGATGAAATCTGCATCGTATCCAATGTCCATTCCCGAGAGGTTGAATGTGCCGTCTCCAATGTTTGAGAAGGAAAAACTAATGCTCGAAAGACGGACATTGAATCCATCTGCAGTGTAAGGTAGGCCGTTCATCAACGGAGCCAGAGTCGAGGAGATATTTCCCATCGGATCTTGAATGTAAAGTGGGGTCATGCCGTACGTTGCATGACCTGCATAGCCTGTTGCTTGGAGATCGTCTTGACCATCGTTATTGATGTCCATACCAATTTGATTCCAAGCACCGATAAACAGACCAAGACTGGTATCTCCAGCAGAAATGATGTGTTCAGGCAGTCCATCACCGTTCATGTCGACGGCTTTTGCATCGGTTGGGATTGACCAGGGTTGCACCACCGAAGTGACGTTCCCTATCTCGGTTGAATTCACTGAAAAGACGGTCAAATTACCATCGATAGTTTGCGAATTACCATCGCTTGCACCCGGGTTGGGCACAATGAGGGATGTTGCTCCGTCGCCATCATGATCGAAGATTGAGGCATTCGTGAGCGCAACCGCAGAGAGAACATTCGTCGTGTTCCATTGCGAACCAGTGTTGAGGGCAATTGTGTAGCCTTGTTGATTTGTACCAATGAAGTCGAGGTCCCCGTCACCATCGACATCGCCAACAATTGGTTGTGATTCAATCCCGTCGAAATGATTCGGGTTTTCTGTGATTCCGGCGCCATTGACCCAATAGAGAGGGGTGCTGTGGCCAAAGAAATCCGTGACAACTGCACTAAACAGAGTGGAATTGTTCCCAAACACACCGGTTGTCAGCATGGTGAGTGCCGCAGCTGAAGTTGACCCATTCATGTTGACAGTGTGCGTCTGATTATTTCCAAAAACGCTGGTTTTGTCATTGTAGGCTCGCAAAGAAAAGATACCGTTCGAATGAATCGATACAACGTCAGAATACCCATCGGAGTTGAAGTCTCCAACCGCACCGGCAATGCTACCAGAGGACAACGACAATGCTTGAGCTGCTCCCAAGGCACCGCTCGTTGAGTTGGTAAAGTGAACGCAAGCAAGGTCAGAACCGTAGTCAAAAGCGACGATGTCTGCATACCCGTCATCATTGAAATCCCCTGTATCAACCTCTGTTGCGCCTGCACATGTTTGAGTCCAATTCGAAGTTTGGAGTCCTGTTGTTGGCATCCAATCGACAGACAGCACTCCTGCGTTGAATCCGGTGGTTGTGAAATCTGTTGACAGCACGACGATTTCTGGGCGGGTATCATTGTCAAGATCATCGGATACATAGTCGGCTACTGCACCGATTGAAAGCAAGCCTCCATTGACCTTTGGTGAGAATGAGGTGTTGATTTGGGCGGTGGCGATGGATGCCGCGAACGGAAGGAAGAGCGGTGGTGAGAGGGCTGTACCGTTGGAAGGGATTTCAGCCGATAAGTTCCCGTTAAAGAACGAGTTTTGATGGCCAAGATTGCCATAGCCTTGACCTTCGAAGGCCCATTCCTTGACGCCGTCTTGGCCGATGTCGATGTAGACTTGTCCCGGCGAGGCGACCTCATCCTTTGCGTTGACAAGGAAGGAAGCGGATTCGAACGTCACATTGCGTGGAACCTCGATTCCTAGCCCCGTGTTGGTCTGACCCGCCGTGAGGGTGATGCTCGGAGTTGCTTGACCTCCATCGAAGGTATTGACAATCCCCCCTGTCGGGTTTGCGGTCACTGAAATGACTGCAAATGATTGCATAAGAAGCAAGGTGACAAGGAGGAGAGAAGCGGTTCTGGGGGCGCCGTTCATGGTCTTCACTGCTCCGCTGTGGTCACAAGCCCTTCAAGTCCCTTACGGAGAAAATGACCTTAATGAACGCAAATACGCAAGAATTTGTTCTAAACATAAGCTCTTTTTTGAAGAACGCGAACGATAAAGGATTATACCCTAATGGCCTGCAAATTCAAGTTGAGGGCACGGGATGGAAGCAAACAGCAAGGTCTCTGTCATCGCCGGTGACATTGAAATTGACCTTGAAGGCGCAGCAATGGAAGTGGAGGAGCAGTTGATTCTTCATCGCCAAGATGACACATGGACCATCATGCTTGATCGCCTTGCTCAGGCTCGTAAGGATGCCCTAGAGGCGGCAGTTTCTGCTGCTAAGGAAAAGGGCCTGCCTGAGCGCGGATCAGCGTTCCGAGTTCTTCTTGAGACCTGTTCATTGGAGCGAAAACCCGACCAGGTGCTCGGGGCAATTCATTATCTACGGAGCGTCGAAGGCATCCAAGACAGCCCACCTAGAGTCATCAACCAATTGTTCAGTGATGCTAAAATTGATCCACCCGGTAACCTCTCACTCTACCTTAATCGGTTGCGAGAGCGAAAATTCTTGGTCATCCCACCCGGAAAAGAAGACAAAAATAGATTTGCACACTTGACTGAAGAAGGTCGTGCTCACCTTGATAAACGCTCCACTGCATGAGGCTGCATCATGGTAATGTCTGGTGGTGGGGGCGATGACCCTCGAGAATCAACTGGCGAGCAAGAATCCGTTGTGCTTGACTGGTCGTTCCAGAATCACGCAGCGCAGGTTTTGAGAAAAGGGAGGCATGCTGGATCCAATTTCCGACGGTCAATCCTCGATGGGGCAGATTTGACGGAAGGCGATTTTTCAAACTGTGACTTCCGACGCGCCTCGATGTATGAAGTTGATCTGATGAAGTCAGCCTTTGACGGTGCGGATTTCCGCGGTGCTGACCTTCGTAAAGCAAGATTGAATCTCTCCAATTTCCGGAACTGCAAATTCGCAGGGGCCGACTTGCGTGGTATCCGCGGCAAATACGCTATATGGCAGGGCAGCGACTGGTGGAATGCAACATTGGATGAAGGGCTTGAAAAGGCGCTCACCAAAAAATGGCCAAGACCGGCAGATGAATGAGATTCACTCATCCTCAATGACCAACGTCACCTTATCGTTTGGATAGAGCGCAAGCCGGGCACGTGCGTTCAACAAAGGAAGGCCTGCAACGCTGAGGCAAGTGATCATGCACACGCCGCAAAAGTACGTCAGAATCTCGTAGGTGAGCAACAGAGGGCCGGTCAGGTTCTCTGCTGCAGCGCCGCCAAGAAGCCAACTGCCAATCACGCCTGAGAACAGGCCAATGATCGCCGCAGAGACGTTCAACCAAGCCCCTACTGGCTTCAGGCCAAACAACAACCCGCTTCCTACAAACATCAGGGCTGCAGCAATTCCAAGACCTACTGCACGAATCAAATAGCCGCCGGATTCTCGGGCCGCATCGTGGAATTCTTGGTATTGTTCGGGCGTAACGTCGTCCGCATCGCTGGCCTGACTGTTTGGAGTGGTCAGAAGAGCGTTGACTTCTTCATCTGAAAGATCGGTCGCGGAATGGAGTTGATAATCGCCGTAGGCTTGGAATGCAAGCAACAAAGCGCCCAGCATGATCAGCACTGCTACCGATTTTGGACCCTTGGTATCGGGTCGAATGGCAAACATATCGATGGGAGGCGTTGGGACAGAATCTTCATCCTCCATCCTCATTGAAAATCCCAAATCCATATCACTCACTCTGTCACCACACGGAGATGTTCGAGCAAACCTTGGCGAAGGTCGTCTGGGATGGTCATCGGCTTGAGCGAGTCCATGCTCACGCACACGGTCACTTGTGTGCTTCGCCACAGTGCCGCCCCGTGTTGGTTGTGGAATTCATAGTACCATGTGCAAGAGGTGGTTCCGACTTTTTCGATGGAAAGGGTTGCGTGCACTGTGTCCCCATAACGCAGGGGTGCCTCAAAATCAGTTTCGACATGGACGACCGGGAATCCGATGTTCCGCTCATTGATCATCGTAGGGTAAGAAACGCCGCACATTGGCTCCCACGCCTCTTCGAAAAAACGATGTGCGAGGTCAAAAATTCGAGGAAAGTACGCGATGTTTGCTCCGTCCAACATCGGGTAATCGACCCGACGAGCAAGTTCTACGGCCATGATGCTCCCAAGCGGCAGGGCGTGATGAAGCCTTGCTTGTTGCTCTGTTTTACAACAAGAAAACGCAACCCGTTGCGCTTATATCCAAGCGGTCGGTGGACCGACCACCAAGGCCCTATAGTGTAGCTTGGATATCACGCCGGCTTGCGGAGCCAGCAACCCGTGTTCGAATCGCGGTGGGGCCGCTCTTTCTCACAGAATGCGTATGCGTTGCGCAATCAAACTCGCCATTCGTGCATGGGCCAGCCCTGTTCTTCGGCCAGACGGCGAAGGGGTCCCTCGGGGTTGATGGCCACTGGATTTCCAGTGATCCGCATGAACCACGAATCTGCGTGTGTGTTCCCATAGCCGTAGCATTCACTCAGCGCATGGCCGTTTTCGGCAGCATCCGCTTCAACAACCGGTACCTTCCCTTTTCTTCTCGGGACCGACCAGGTTCGTTCCGAACCACTAAGCATCCCAGTTCGATGTTCTGGGCCGCACCCATAGACCGCATCCATGCCGAGGACGTCAGCCATCGCTTCAGCCATTGGCGCAATCGTAGCGGTAACCAAAACCAGTCGATGGCCTTGTGAACGGTGCCAGGCGAGTTTTTCCTTTGCCTCTGAAGACACATGTAAAGCGAGTTTTTCCTTCGCAAGCCTCGAGGAATACGCCTCAAGAACACTCCAAGAAGCGAATGAGAAATGCCCTCTGTTTCGTGCTGCGTCGTAAAAGGCGCGACCTCTGAGAAGATTGCCGACAAGGCCGAGCGACCAACTGACTGCTCCGATTGGAATTCGCCAGGGTCGGCGTTTTCCAAGTTCAATCGTCAGCGTTTTTTCACTTGATGCGTCCAAGAGGGTCCCATCGAGGTCGAAATACGCTGCAACCGTACCCGTCATGCGCTGCGGGTGACGCCCGACATACATGAGTGCGCCCCTGTTGAATGGCAATAAATCAGGATTTGCGAGGGGCTTGTGGACAACCCAATTCACCGTACACTCGGCGACCTGCGCGATGGTCCTGCCACCACTCAAGGCAATCACCAAGGTGCCTTGGAATGAAGAAGCCAACCTTGCGGGGTGTAAGGCCGTGATTGCGCATTGAGCGATCATTTGACAAGCTCGCTACAATCGATTGTGCGGAGCAACCGGGGTTTGATCCGACAAACCGTAATATTTCATTTTTTAATCGCTCGAACCGAGCCTTTTTTTGGGAACCCTTTCCCTCTCTGCGTGGTGGCATAGACGGAAAATCGATTTGAACCAATATGAAAGACACGGTGGTTATCCCACCCGAAAAAGACGCTCTAAATCACTCAAAAGTGACTTTTTGCGTGGTTTTCCAGTTTGCAGTGGCCAACTTTTTTGCTTTTCCATCTGCGATGATTGGGTGAATTGTTTTGAGTTCGCCGTGCATTCCACGGACGTGGAATTTAACACGGAGTTCAGCAGCTTGGTCGCGCACAACGGCCTCCATTTGATCTTCATCAAGTTCAATCGAAGCCAACGAAGCACCGTCGGTGAGGCTCGAGATGGTGAAGGTGCTTCCAGAAACTGAAAGAGCGGGTCGGAAATCCATATCGTTTGGATCGTTCATCCAAACCGAGACGTCCAAAGACAACGAATCACGGATGTTGACGCGGCTGATTTCGATGCTCTCGACCATTGCAATCAAGGCAGACGACGGGCAGGTGGTTGATACGCCTTTCCATTGACCAAAGTGGTCACTCGTAAGCAATCTCAACCAATTTTGGCACATGCAATTTGACGAGCACAACAAGCGACCAATCGTTTCCTGGGTCTGGGTCGGGTGAGCCCTCGAAGAGCGGGTCGGGGTCTGCTTGCTGAGCGACGACACTCCATGTCCAGTCACCTTGGCCTGCTCGTGCTGAAGCATCCATAAGGAGCAGTTCAAGCAACTCTTGCTCCGAATCAGAATCAAAGATTCCATCTTCACCAAACGGATTCAGTTCTTGACCGGAAACAGTTGCAGTAGCGGATTCATTTGAGGTCAAGTTCTCGCCAGAAGTTTGGTCAGACCGCTTGTAGCCATCATCAACGATAAACACGCTGAGGCTGAAGTTGTCCTGTGGAGCGAACAAATCTTGGTCGAGGGTGAGGATTCCCTCAAAGTCGAGCACGCGTCCTTGAAGACCGGGCGTAATGTTGCCTTGCCATTCCTCTCCCTGATCCAGATAGTCATCCCAAGAGTACTCCAGTTCGATGGTTTCCCAACTGACTTCGTAGCGACGGGTAAGAACGTCGAGCGTGAACACCTGTTCGGCTTTTGCTCCGGCCCCGTCATCGAGGTGCAGGCTTCCAGTGATGGTTCCTGAACGGTTGGTTGGAATGAGAACCGTATCTGTGGTGGCGTCGATATCGTTGCGTGGGTCACCGTCTTTGTCGCTGTCCTCGCTCCAATCCAAATCCCAAGCGAAATCGAGATCTTTGCCTTCTGGATCGAAACTGCCGCTTGCATCAAGCAAAGCTGAGTCGCCGGAACGAATCACTTCTGGGAATGTCAGATTCAACTGAGGCGCCCCGTTCACAATCACTGTTGCAGTGATGTCGTCGGTGCCACCTTGATCGTTGGTGATGGTGAGTTGTGCGGTAAAAATGCCGTAACTCGAGTATGTGTGTGAGGTGAAGCCAGAGATTGTCTCAGAAGAAAGCCCGTCTCCAAAGGACCACGTGTAGGAGGTGATGACGCCTTCAACAGCCTCTGAATCACGCGCATCGAAGGTGACAGTTTCTCCTTCTTGAATCTGAAGAGGATAGGCATTGAGCGAAGCCCGAGGGTCCACTGTGGTGTCCAGAACACCCGTGCAGCCTGCAAGTGAAGTGGTGGCCATGACGAGGCTCATGAGCACGACAAAACTGACCCGCCGGGCTTGTTGAGTGCTCCACATCAAGGCTGTCGAGCCGGCTGCCCTTTCTAACGCTTGGGGGCTGAATCATCAACCAACGCACAATTCCCGTTGTTGAGATTTGTGGGTCAATGGATCTTCCAACGCTGAGCAGTGCCATAGGTGAGTGTACGCCATAACCACTCGGCGGGACCGAACGCAAATCTGTTGAGCCACCACGGGCTAAGGAACAATTGCAGGGACCAAATGCCGATCACAATTGCATACAATGCCCACCGTTCCAACACCCCTACAAGACCGAAGCCAACCCCTGTAAAGAGCACCAAGCAGATGACTGAGTGAAGCAAATAATTGCTCAATGCTGTCCGTCCAACGGCCGCCAGTCGAGCACGAAGGTGAGACCAGGCTTGGCTTTGGCACAACAGCATGACAGCACCGAGCCACCCAGCCGCCATACCAATGCGGCCCAGTTGGTATGTGCTCTGGAAGTAACCTGTGATGACAATTGGATCGTAATCGGTTTGAACGGCGCGAAGCAGTTCAAACCCGTTGACTGCCAATCCGATTGTGAAACCACCAACCATCATCCGTGCATAAAACGAGGATGAACGGGCAGCAGAAAGGATTCCAAGCCGGTACATGGCCATACCCAAAATCATCATTCCCATTGCATCCCAGAGCATGAACACTGGAGTGAAGAAGAGCAGTTTTTCATTGACGTTTTTAGCGGTGTAACTCGCCACCTCGCCATAGGATCCACGCCGAATCTCAAGTTCTTCATTGACCGCTGTTTCATTGTACTCAAAGGTGTTTTTTGATTCATCCCATAACGCCGCCTCGTCCAATAATAATTGGCTGTGGTTCCCGTTAGGGTTCTCTTCAACAATAGAAGCAGCGTCCCTTGCGTCACCCATGACCGTTCCAGAAACTGTGAACAGGACTGTGGAAAAGAGGAGAATGGCTGCTGAAATGATGATCAAGTTTCTTGGGCGAACATGACGAAGAGGGTAAAGCAAGGCTCCAGCCATTGCGTAGACCATCAAGATATCACCTGTCCAAAGCAATACATAAGCATCAAACATGCCAAACAAAAGAAGAAAAAAGGTGCGGCGGTAGTGAAGCTTCGCCCCTTTTTCTAACCCGGATTTACTGCCGATTCCCGTTGTGAACATGACCACTCCAGCCCCAAAGAGGAGGGAGAAAAGGCCCCTCATCGAACCCTCAAAAAAGAGGTTGACAATCCCCCAAATGGCGTAGTTAATCTCTTTGTGGTCGCCCATCCCGGCAAGTGGATTGTAGTAACCTACTGAAGCGAGACCGAAACCGAGGATGTTGAGCAGGAGCACACCGAGCAAAGCAACACCTCGAAGCACATCGAGCGATTCAATCCGACGCGCCGCCACCACTGGACCCGTGTTGGGTGTGGCGAGCGCCTGGGTGTTGGCCATGGACAATTGTCAAGCAATCCGGCATTAAGTCTTGAGCCGTTTGGTGGGAGATATTGAAAGAGGGACGGCGGTATTGGCTTGATATGGCCCCTGATGTTTTTGATGGCGAGCGCGTGCTTGCTTTCGATTTAGAGACGACAGGCGTCTCCACTCAGTACGACCGGATTGTACAATTGGCCTTGATTGGCGCAAATGCTGAAGGTGAAGCGATCCATTACGAAGAATTGGTCAATCCTCGACGGCCGATTCCGGCTGGAGCAAGCCGTGTGCACGGGATTTACGATCACGATGTGCGTTCTAAGGGTGGCTTTTCCACCGTTGCAGATGCCGTTGCAGAACTGATTGAAGGCGCCATCATCGTCGGCCACAACGTCCGGAAATTCGACATGGCTATGTTGGAGGGAGAGTACCTCCGGCTTGGAAAAAGGGCTCCAAAACCTAAGGCCATCATGGACACCTACGAACTTGTTCGAAGGTTGAAAATCGGGCGGCCACACGGCCTTGGGGCTCAATGCACACGCCATGGAATCGCTCTGAAAGACGCTCATACTGCCGCTGCTGATGCCGCAGCATCACTGCTGCTCTTCTGGCGCTTATCGGTCGACCACGCCCCTTCATTTCGCAAATCGATTGAAGAAATTGAACGGTGGGCCGTCCATGGGACCGTCGGCTCTGAATCAACGGATCTCGGGCGGGGGTTAGCGGACCTCGAACCCGTTGATTCGTTGGGGAAGATTCGAATCGATGATGGTCACATGGTGCTTGCCTTTGGCCGGCACAAAGGCCGCCACCTAAGTGAAATTCAATTTGAGGACCCTCGTTACATTCACTGGTTGCTTTCACCAAAAGGCATAGAGGATGATGAAGCGAGAGCACGCGTCAAAACTTATCTCGATGGATTGTAGTCTTCGAACAAACTTTCGATGATGACTGAGCGTTTCATCAGGTTCGGTGGTGTTCGATGCCGTCGGGCATTGGCGCCCAAGGCAACACATCACACCAATGACCAACGCGCCAGACTCGCTGGGCGGTCATGATGGAGCCAAGGAATAATGCTCCTTGGTGGCCTGCTGCGAGCGTCTCTTGCAGTGCTTCTTTTCCTCTGCCGGAGAAATTAGCAGCTTGCTGAATGCCCGTTGGAACTGCGCGCCCGTCGGAGTTAAGAGGTTCACAAAGTTCCAAAATCGCAGCACCTGATGAGGGATCAAATTCGTGAATCAGGACAACTGCATCTGAAAAATCACTCTTGTGCAAGGTGCCATTCTCATGCCTCCAATTCCACCAGTGGGGGCACCACGCTTTCCAATCACAAAACCCGCCACAGGAAGCGTCGCCAACGGTTGGCTCCATTGGCATTGGTGTTGGAACGGTTGCTTGCCAAGCAGCGTACGCATCTTCCAGAACATTTTCTCCAACAGCGGCCCACTTTGAGGAGTCATGGGTGTACCAACCTTCTGTTCGCACGGGTGGAGCGTCTGGATTGTTCGAGAGAAGGATGTCCCTGTACATCCGTAATTGACGGTTCACGTCAACCTTGAGTTCGCCATCGGGTATGCGGCCAGTTTTGAGATCAGCAACCAACCATCCGTTCGGTTTTCCATTTTCATCGAGGTCAGCCATCAACAAATCTAAGCGGCCCATTAATCGGCCATCGGCCGTTTTGAGTTCCCCTTCGACCGCAATTGCCGTGGATTGGACCCTTCGCCACAATGCAGCGGTCACCCGTTGGTGATCAAGGCCTTTCACGCCGACGTGATCGAGCAACATGATGATGCCCCCTCGTTGGTGTTGCACTGCATCCTTCCATTTTTCTTCCTTCCATTTTGGTCGCCGGGGCGTCGCCATGAAGGATGCTTTTTCTTCTTCCCAACGGCGTTTGAGAACCCGTTCGCCCTCTTCGATCAACCAGCCGCTTTCTGCGTCTGGTTTTGCGGTAATATCGAGCAACAACAGATCTTCAATCGAGGCGTGAACCGCTGTTCCAATTGAAGCAGCCATGCCGGCTTTTCTTGGGAGGCCTTGGCGGCTCAGCCAGTACATGCGGGGGCACGTTTCGTACCGATTCCAGGCCGAAGGTGACAGCATGTGTGGTCGTGCTTCTTCCGCCATATCCTGTGCTTATCCTCAACGAACATGAAGGCACCGGCGCCATCCATTGGAGGCAAAGTGTTGATACAGAAGGGGCGCTGTCTGGCGCTCATGGAAGGCCCAATGGTTCGGATTACGAAAGATGTCAACACGGAAAATGCCCTCGTCGTGGCATGTTTTCCAAGCATCGGCATGGTGTCGAGCGTTGTAGCACATTTCTTGATTGACCATTTGGAACTTGAGTTTGTTGGAGCAGTTGTCGACAACCGCCTTCCGGTCATCACCCTCGTCAACGAAGGTGAACCACTTCCAGTGATTCGAGCCTATGCGGGAAAACCACAATGCACCATTGAAGGATGCGATCAAGTCATTCTGCTGATGAGCGAACTTGTCATTCCTGAACCTCTCATCAATGACATCGTGTGGGCCATGTTTGAATGGTCCAAAGAAAACAACATTGTTGCCGGCGTGGTTATTGATGCGTTTGCAAAAGAAGGCATGAAAGGCAGCCTCAACGGCTCAGAGCCAACCGTCGAATACGAAGACACAGAAGGCGTCGATGTCGTGGGGATTGGTGCCAATCAGAAGGTCCGTGAGATGTTGAAAGAACTCGGCATTCCATTGCTCAATCAAGGCGTCATCAAGGGCATCAATGCAGCAATCCTGAGCGAAGCAAGGCGACGAGGGCTTGACCTGATGTCAATCATGGTCGAAGCGGACCCTCGATTCCCTGATGCACGTGCTGCTGCAACCTTAATCGAGCACCTCAATGCATACCTGCCTGCCATCGATTTGCCTCATGCGCCATTGATTGAAGAGGCTGAATTCCTCGAAGCCCAGATCAAGTCGATGATGGACGGAGCCACTCTTCCCGAATCAACTCAAGACAACTCGATGTACGGTTAAGATGTGGAGCGGAAACCAACAGCCGCACACGCACAACCAATGAGCAGCAAAGCAATGCTCAGAAATGTGGGCATCAGCAGCACCTCGTTGTAGGGTAAGTGAAGCCAATCCAGCAGGGATTCGCCCCGAGAGAATTTTCCACCTAATGATGCCGTGAGCAACATGCATGCGGTTGCACCCGCACCAGCGAATCCTTGGATGAGCCGTGTTCGTGTTGAATCCCATACACCGCCGCCATTGCGCCAGCGAGCCACGAGAACGCCCAAGGCCAACCCGCCTCCGCTGAGCGACAAGAGCATTTTGTTGGCCAGAAGTGCGCTGTTCAGTGCTTCTCCTGGGGCCGATGAAAGGCCGCTTAGAATAGCAAATGGAGTTGCGACAAGGCCGAACATCAGCGCAGTGTGGGCCACTGCATCGCCAGCCCCTTGGCGGTCACTAAACGTCGAAGGAAGCATTGGAGCTATCATGCAGAACAGAAAGGCAAGACCCGCAAGCGCAAAGCCTCCGACCACCAGTTCCGTGCTCACGACATGGAATGTGTTGGAAGAGATCATTGTTGGTCGCCCCCGTAGGTTCCGGCTAAGTATTCGTGGCCATACCATGCCCATTGCTCATCCGTCCAACCTGGAGGCAAACCACCTTCCGGTAGCGGAGCTGGAGCCTCTTCTTGATCCGTGGATTGAGTTGATTCGATGTGTGTGGTGTTGTCGTACACCTTGGTGGTGTCCTCCTCACGGCGTTGGGGTTTCTGGAGCGCGATAACGGCGCCAAACAGCAACAATGCCATGGCAAGGCCTTGGAGGTAAATTGGCCCGCTGTCTGCTTGTTCTGGGGCAGTTTGAGCAACCATCGTGAACCAAGGCGTTGTTTGTTCAGGCCCTTCACCAATCAGGGTGGCGCGCCATTGAACGCTGGAAGGTTTCAGAGAGGCTGGGAGCGTGAATGCCCACTCATTCTCTCCAGTTGTGTTCACTGTGGCCCCCATCAATGCCCCGTCTTCAGCCCGCCACTCAACGTTGACAGTTTGGGTGTGTTCAGTTTGGATTGAAACCTGAATTGCTACACCGACCTCTCGGGTGCTGACCGGATCAAAAGCTGCTGACAAGCGAGGGGCGTTTTCTGGCAATGGGGAGACTTCGACTTCGTAGCCCTCTGAAATGCCAAAGAACGGCTGACCTTGTGAAGGGCCTGCCGAATCGCCATGATGGATGGATGCAAACATGGTCTTTGAGCCAAGATCTTCCGTCCTCAAGACCCATGTGTGTTCGATGGAGTCGCTTCCTGCAATCGAGGTCAGTTCGACATAATTGCCGGTGCCACCATGCCCGTCTGAAAGAATCTCCCAACCGTCACTCAACGGTGTATCTCCATTGGCGTTGGTGCTTGAAAGAAGAAAGACACCAAGCAGTTCGTGGTCGTGAACCTCGCCTAACCCAGAGACGACAACGGTGACCTCGGTTGGTTGACCAACCCAAACTTGGCTTGCGTATTGAATCGACAATGAGAGAGAACTTGACCCGTTTTGACTCGCATCGCCATGGCAAGCGCCGCCACATTGCATGTCACGAAGGCCGTCGCCATTTCCACCCGGTTCAGCTGCTCCAATGGTGGTTGAAGCAATGAGCAAGACCAATGCTAGCATGACCTTAATGCGTCGATGTGCCAGTCTAATCCCTCCGATCCATGAGCAGATAGCCGAGTGCTGCAACCCCAATCAGCAACAGCAAGAATCCGATCAATGAAGCGCTCAATGGGGTGGATGAATCAACTTGTTCAAGAACGGGTTCAACTTGAATTGAGACCGTGTCAGTCGAACCATCCTGCATCGCAACGCCATCCAATACCGGGCGGATGGTGTAGGTGGTTTCTCCAGCAACCAATGGTTCATCTGAATACATCATCGAATCAACTGTAGCGATCACAGCCCCATTCCGTTCGATGTTAAAGGTCGCATTTGGCCCTTCATAAGCCCATGTTAACTCGATGTCTTGCCCCAAAGGAGAGGCTTCTAGGTTGGAGATTGTTGGCCCTTGGACCGGCACAACGAGGGTGGTCGCAGCAGCGGTTGCGCCCATGTCGTCAGTAACGAGGAGGTTGACAGAAGCCGCTGCGGTCGGCATGAAGGTGTAGGACGGGCCGGTTCCTGTTCCTGAGACCCCGTTCGTGTCTGACCATGTCCATTGGTAGGACACAACTCGCCCGTCAAGGTCATTTGATCCGCTCGCATCAAGGGTCGTCTTTTCTCCAATCCAAGATGGGGCGCTGTCCTGAAGAAGTTCCGCAATTGGTGCAAGGTTAACAATTGCAATGGAGTGGAATGTGGGGCTGCTCGAGAGGGTGCCGTCATTTGCCACCACCTCGATCGACCATTCTTGACCTGGGCCCAGCAGAACACTTGGCACGTTCGTTTGATTTTCAAGGGACGATTCGAGGAACCCGTTTCGATACCATTTGGTGGTGGTGGTCACGGCGTCGTCGTCGACATCAAACGTAGCAATCGTTGCATTCAGAGCGTTGATGGCCGAAGGATTTTCACTGAATTCGATGGTGAGGCTAGGTGCTGAGTTGATGATGGTCACGTCCTGACTCAGCGTGTTCTCACTCAACGAAGAACCATCTCCTGCCCGCACCTGAACCGTCCAAACTTGCCCTTTTTCAGTGGATTCTGCGGAGAGTGTAGTGCTTCCATCCAAGGAAGAAATGCGCACGCCGTCTTTGAACCAGATCACTTCTGAATTGGACATCATATCGCCATCAACGTCGAAATGTTCGAAGGTAATTTCAGTCGTTTCAAGCGTTGTTAGGGACGTTGAACTGACTTCAAGTGTTGTTGTGATCGGCGCAGTGTTACCAATGATGACCTGATTCGAGGAAGCCCATGTGGACCATGCTGCACCGTCGTTCACGCGAACTTTAGCGTTCCAAATTTGTCCTTTTTCTGTTGAGGAGGAGGGGATTCCGGACCCTTTGAACACGTCATCGAGTTGCCCATTGCGGTACCATTCAACCTCATGACGAGTTTCGACGTCATTCTCAGCATCTGCATAGGTGTAACTGAGGGACAAATCATCACCTGTTAGGGGATTTTCTGGAGCGATCACGACGGAAGGCACCGATGGTGCTGTGTTTTCTATTGTACCTCCGATTTGCACAGTTTGAGATGTCTGCCAAGATGAATTTGCCTCACCATCGTTGACTCGCGTGTCCATCGACCAATTTTCTCCACTTCGTGTGGCGTAAGAAGGGACGCTCTGACTGTTGTCCAATTCTGAAATCACGACGCCTTCGAGCATCCACCGGGTCTCGTAGGAGAGTGTGTCTTGGTCAGCATCGCTTCCGCTAGCAGTGAACGTCAATTCGTCATCGGTTTCTGGGGTGGCCGGGAGAATGGATGGGGCGTCCACTGTTGGAATTGAATTAGCGATTGTGAGGATGTTGCTCGTGACGTTTGTTCCTGCATCGTCTCCGTCTGAAGGTGTGATCACAGCGTACCACTCCTGGTGTTTGCTGGTTAATGATGGACTTGCAGTTGTGCCGGTAAGTGAAAGTTGCACGCCATCTCTAAACCATTCAATGGTGGTCCCAGATTCGGGGTCATTTTCTGCATCGCTGTACGTGTATGAAAGAGTCAATGTGGAAGTCGTCACGGCTCCGGTTGGCCCAAGCAGCACATTGGTTGCTGTCGGAGGGGTGTTCGGTGCAGCGCCGGCTTCAGGCAGCGTATAGACTGCAGTTGCCCAACGGTCACCGCCATTCTGTCCGTTTCCGTTTGCAGTTAGACCGGCGACATTGATGGTCGCTTGGCCGGAGCCTGATACCGGGGCGGTCCAATCCACGCTCCAAGAGCGTTGATTGCTGCCCGTGATTGAATGTGTGGCGCTTGTTCCGGCGCTATCGACGTTGACTGCGAATCCGACGCCGCTTGAAAGCGATCCTTTGTTGATGTCAAGACTAAAACCGCCATTTGAACCAGTAACGCCTCCCGTCACAGAAATCGTTAGCGTGTATGTTGTTGAAGGAGTGTAACTGCTTGACAACCCGCTGATGCTAACGGTTGCAGCGGTTGTGCCGCTGGTCGAATGGCATGAACAGCCAGCGCTCTGGTTGTACTTTCCGGTAGAGTTTCCTTCCGTTAATGGCACAACGGAAAGCAGGAGCAAACTAACCAATAAGATGGGGAGGCGGGCCGATGGCATGAGTTTTGGTTCATCACAGTGTATGAGAGTGTTGTGGTATGGTGATTGGACATGAAGCGGTTTGAATGAGGTTTATTCAAAATCCGAAAGCGATGCTTGCTGCGTGATTTTTGCGTTTGCTTCTTCCTTCACGTCAGTCAGAGGTTCTGCATTTGTTGTGCACGCCTGAATCAATTCCTCCTCGCTCCAAATGGTGACCCCCAACTGTTGAGCTTTGGCCAGTTTTGAGCCGGCTTTTTCACCGGCAACGAGGACATTGAGTTGGGCTGAGACACTCCCCACAACCTTCCCACCTGCCGCTTTGATTGAAAGTTGCACCTCTTTTCTCGGTCGCTCAAGCGACCCAGTTAAGCAAAGGGTCATTCCAGTCAGTGGTCCTTGGTCGGTCGCTTTGGGTTCATCAAGGATTTGAATGAGGTGAGCAAGATCGTCCAGCATGGCCTTGCGCTGAGAAAGACCGTCTCGGACCTGAAGGGCAACTTTACTCCCAATGCCATCCACTTCACAGAGTGAGCGAAGGGCTTGGTTTTCCTTGTATGGCTTTCCCTTTTCATCGACTTCGGGCCCGAACGCTTCCATGCCAGGCCTCGCTGATGCATCATCAACCCACTGCATAACATTGGCCAGTGAAGTGAAACGTTGCGCCACGGCAGTGGCCAATTCAGGTCCGATTCCTGGCAAACCCAACGCGTGTAAAAAGTGGCTCAGTTTGAGCGTCTTTGTCTTGGCGAGTTCATTGAGTACGTTTAGGGCAGACTTTGTTCCCATCCGTTCAATGCTCTCTAATTCCGCCTGTTGGAGCCTGTACAGGTCAGCAATGTTTCGAATGAGGCCGAGGCTGAGCAACTGATCGACGAGTTTCTCCCCAATGCCATCCATTTCCAAACTTCTGCACCAGTACAAAATTGCGCGGCTTGTTCGAGCGTCGCACATCATATCCGTACATCGCAAAAACGCCCCTTCGATCTCTAAGGCGCCATCACAAGCTGGGCAAGCGGTAGGGATTGTGATGGGTTGGGCTTCTGGCAGGCCTCCTTCAAACGGTGTGCCATCGGCGTAAATTCTACCCGCAAGGTCTTCGAGTGTCGCCCGGCCGAGACCTGATTCGATCTTGGGAATGACATCGCCTCTGCGCACAATCAACACGCGGTCTCCAAGGTTGAGGTCGAGCCGTTCTACCTCACCGACGTTGTGCAACGTTGTGTGCTCCACGGTGACGCCACCGACCATCTGTGGAGCTATTTTCGCCACCGGTGTCACTGCGCCTGTTCGTCCAGTTTGCCAACTCACTTCAAGCAGAACCGAGGTCGCCTCCTCCGGAGGGAATTTCCACGCCAGTGCCCATCTCGGGTGGTGTGCGGTTGAACCTAGGCGTTCTCGTTGCACCAAGTCATCGAGTTTGAACACAATTCCATCGATCTCAAATTCGTACGAAGAACGCTTTGAACTCCATTCTTTGGTGTAGTCAATCATGTCTTGTTGGATGTTCTCGCCTTCAAACACTTTCCACGGTGCGGGTTCAATGCCAATTGAATCTTTCAAGAGTTCAAGCAAATCACTGTCATGCTGCACTTCTGGGGGGTTGTTGACGAACTTGACATCGTAGGCGCAGAACACTAGGTCTGATGCTTCGGCCTTTCCATCTCCGTGCTTTTGTCGAAGGGCTCCTGAGCAAAGGTTTCGAGGGTTCGGGGAAATCGTTCTGTACTTCTTTTCGAAGATTTCGATTGGCATCACCACTTCTCCACGCACATGGCAATCGACTGGAAGGTTGAGTCGTGTGGGGATGTTGGCCACCATCTTAGCGTTCAGCGTGACGTCTTCACCCCGTTCGCCACTCCCACGGGTAGCAGCCCTGTGCAAGTTGCCGGCGACGTATTCGAGGGAAAGTGCGGAGCCATCGAGCTTGGGTTGAGCGAGATAGCGCTTACCACCCGAAGTTGATTGAGTGATGAAATGGACAATGTCTTCGTCCGTTGTCCCTTTGTCCAAGGAGCGCATTGGGAATCTATGCTCAATTTTCACCGTGCCAGGTAACGGCTCTGGCCCCACTTCGTGAAGCACTGCATTGTCTGAATCAAGTTCCTTCAACTCATCCCAAAGCGCATCAAAGTCTGCATCTGTGATTTCAGGAGAAGACTGATTGTAGTACAATTCTCGGTGATACCGAATCGTCTCGGCCAAGTGGAGGATACGCTCAGCGTCGGCCATAGTAGTTCACCCAAGTCACAGGATATCAACATCACGAAAATTGCAGCCCAAGCAACTCGACATCTGCCAGTGGACAACGGGTCATGAGGGCGTGCGTGAGGATCCGAAGATGCACTTCAGCGACCACATGAACGGTTGATTGGAACATGTGGCCTGCGTGGACGTTGTTGTCGTCATCAGACCAACAGCAATGGATGTGAGTGAAGGCTTTTCCATCCTGTGTTCTTGCTATGTTTCCAGAAAGGCTGACCAATTCTGAGGGTGAATCAAGCGGCCTGCGTTGATAGATACCGTCCTCATCCATGTAGCCGTAGAGGGTGTCTCGAGTTCGCCCGATGCCGCTGGTTATGGCCGCTGCATCAAAACCAACCTTGTCGGCCAATGACTGCAAAGCAGCGTGAATTTCTTCACCCGGATCGAGCCGCACAAACAAGTCTTCTCCACTGCGCGCCCATTCCATGCTTTCGGGACATGAAATCCGACTATTGAGGGTAGCGCTCATTCCTCTTCCTTTGGCAAGGTTGCATTCGCCCATTTCTCTTGATGGTCAAGAGCGAGGGTGATGCGCTCTCTTGCGACCGTCAAATCATGTTGGGCGCCGCCTAACGGCAACGGTCCAAACACGCCCCAGCCTTTTCTCAACAGCATAATTCGGCGAGCTGGTTGACGGCGAGCGAGGCGGAGACGTTGCCATTCGTAGCGTTGTCCGTCAGCAAACGCGTGGGTTCTGGTGACGGCGTATCGTTTAGGCACCAGCAAAGAAATCAGATGTAAGGCCAAGAAAAAGTCCCAAGCAAGAGCGTAACCAACGTGGGTGTTTGAAACACCGACAAGCCCCCAAGGCAAGGCCATCATTGCAGCCATGGAACCAAGATTTCCCCATTGACGTATGACCTCTTGCGCTCCTTCGCTCTCCCATGCAAAGCCACCATTGGAGAGTTCACCCAAGGTTGGCACATCGACGCGCTGCCTTGTCAACCAGAAGGCATCCCAGACGACAATCACAAACAAAACGCCGACAGCCAAGGCGGCAAATGTGTTTGGATCAGGTAGGGCGGGTTCCATACGTTCACCTCAGAGGTGGCGCAGGTTGACTTCGCCTAAATCGCCGCCGCCACCCTTGCGCATGCGCAAGACAAAGAGAACCAATGCCGCACCTATGAGCGCAATCAAGAGCAAGGTCCCGGTGGAAAAGTCATCGTTATCCTCGACGGTTTCGCCTTCAAGGACATCTGGGATTCCATCGTTATCGTCGTCTTGGTCTGCAAAGAGCCAGGTGGTCATTCCTTCGGGGCAATTGACAGTGTCCGGCTGGCCATCCCCGTCGGTGTCTGCATGAGCGCAAGCGTCCATTGGGTAATCATCACGGGCGTCTGGATAGCCATCGTTATCATCATCAGTATCCTCTTGATCTGGGCCACAAGGGTAGCCAATTTCTGCATTGAACCAAACCTGTGTGCTCTGGGTAAAGGTGCAAGCATTGGTCCAATCACCGTCCGTGTCAAGTTGTGTGATTTCAAAGTCCACCGTGTCGCTTGATGAGGCGCCAAGAGCGTCGGTCACCTTTGCTTCAAGAACATAGAACCCATAAGGAAGGTCGGTGATGTTGAATTGTGGTTCATTGGGCCCTTGCATCACAACATCGCCTGTAGCATCGGTGATGATCCATTGAAGGCTCAATGCCTCCATCGCATCAAGATCGTCATTGTAGGTTGCTTCAGCATTGAGTGGCGTTGTTTCCATTGTCCTTTGACCGGAATATGGTCTCAAAATTTCTACGATTGGCGCTCCATTGAGCTCCATCATGACGACGATTGTAGCATCCATGTCTTCGGTGGCGTTGACCGTCATGGTTTTGACCGGCAAGCCAGAACTGGTCGCTGTGATGACGATGGCAGACAGTGAGGTGGTGGTGGTACCGTCGAAGATGGTCATTGGGATTTCAACCAAAATGGAGGCTCCACTCTCTATGATTGGAGCCATCGAGGTATGCCCTTCAGTTTGGAATTCAAAGTTCGCATCAATCGAAGCGCCGTTGACTTGTGCGTCGATGTTGAAGGTCTTCCAAATGTTCACTACTGCCCCCTCAAAGACAGAAACTTGGGCGGTGGTAACGTCAATCAAATCGACCGCAATGGGCCCTGAGGCGGCGACTTCGCCAATCAAGACACCGCCTTCGATTCGAGCAGGATAGAGTTCGGCGGAGAGAACAGATGAGGCAAGGAGGTCCGGTGAACGGACAATGAGTGGTGCGATGGTTCCATCTCCTTCATCTGCATGCAAGTCGATTGCGACTGCGTAATTCGCTGCGCTAATGCCATCGACAATCAACGAATCAAGAGCGTGCCCGTGGTGGCTGGCAAATGCGGTCCCCGCCCCCTCGCCGTTCAAGATGAGGCCGGTCATACGGCCAGCAGTGTTGTCGAAGTCAATGGCTGGTGCTCCGGTAATTTGAATGGTTTCTAGGTTGATGTTTTTGTTGTTCAAGCCTGCTAAACCACCCGATGCCCCAACGCTTCCGTTGAGCTTAGAGAGTGAGAATTCACCATCGATTGACTCCAGCCATCCGATCATCCCACTGCCGTCGAAGGCACTTGCATCAATGTTGGTCATCGAGCCCTGCACTGCCGTCAGTTCGAAACCGTGTGTGAAGCCATTTTCAAGATTCAATCCGTCCACGGCAACATTGGATTGACGAGCCCATAGCCCGACCCCGTTGCATGTTGAAAGCGTCACGTCGTTGAGGATCAAATGACCTTCTGTTGCGAAGGTTTTGATGCATCCATCGCCCGCATCATAGAGGTGGCTATCAGACAATTCAATTGTGGCATTGCTGCCGTCATGGACGATAACCAAAGCATCAGCGCCAGATGATCTTGCAAATTCGGATCGAACTGCCGTTAACCTTCCAAGGTCCGAAACGGTCAATGCTGGAGAAGCCTCGACAATCGAAGTCGAGGACAAGTCAATGGTCGAGGAAGTGAGGGAACCAAGATGCATTCCGCCCCACCGTGCGCCCGAACCTGTGGATGAGAGGGTCGCGTCACCAACATTCATCGTGCCGTCGACGGTGATGGTTCGTCCTTCAGAAATACGAACGGAAACCCCATCATCGATGCTCAAGGTGCCAGACTGGCCGACCACCAAATCATCATCGAGGAAATAGGGGCTCCACTGGGATTCCAAAACCAACCATTGGTCGAGCGTTCCGCCAAGAATCCTTGAAGCCATGAATGTATGATCGAAAGAAGTGCTTGAGTCCCAGGTGACAAAATCTGTAAATGAACCAATTTGTAGGTTGATGTTTTTGATACCACCAATCGTTTCGCTGTCGTCGGTCACTTGGCGTGCAACCGCAGTTGTGCTCAAACGACCATCGGCGTCGGTTCCACCCACTGCCCCGTCGATGGCAATAATGGCACCCTCCACTGGCTCGCCTTGATCAAGGACCCTGATGTTCAATTCTGAAAGGACGTTGAGTTCCGCCCCCGTAAGGGCGGTGACGGCCCCCGACACCGTGCCTGCGGTCAAATCCAAGGTGCACCCTGGTTGAAGCGCAAGGTTCCCTGTGATGTCGACGCCAGTTGACACTCGAAGAGTTTGACAAGCCCACGATACATTTCCAATGACGTTTAACCCATCACCGGAAGTTGAAGACGACAAGGTGCTGTCGAAGCCCATCGAAAAGGTCTGGGCGCTAATGGTGGCGGCGTCACCAAGCAATTGGGCAGTGCCCTGTACTTCGACAAGTCCGTTTGATGGGAGGAGAACTGTGGTGCCTGCCAGCTGCAGTCCACTTCCAGTTTCAAGAGTCAGGTCGCCTGTAAGCACATGCGGTGAGCCATCGGGCCTTGGACCGAGGTAGACGGTTTGGCCGCTTGTGATGGTCCAATCACCTTGTGGAATCACTGGCACTTGCACTGACTGGCCCATGGTCGAGCCATACAGTGTTACCCGAACACCTGCACCTCCTAGGCTGACATCAACCGTACTTCCCTGCGCCAACAATGGCAATGTGGCTGCACCGTTGCTGTTGCTCATCAATGTGTATCCATGAACTGAGACAGACGCAACAATTGGGGAGCCGGATAAGTCTGTGAACGTCACTGGAGTTTCTTCAAGGAAGTCCGAAGAAGAGGTGGAGATGGTGGCGCTGGTTGAACCACCGTACAACAAGAACCCGTCTCCAAGAGCGTCAGAAGAGGAGGTCTGAGTGTTTTGAGGTTGGAAATCGCGGACGGTTGCCGTGCAATAGGTGTCGAGGTTGAGTGGGGTTGCGTGCAATTCTGCACCCCATGATGCGACTTGAAGGTGTGAAGTGCCTTCCATGTGGACGCCTGTTGGAAACACACGGGTTGAGAGATCGTTCAGGGTAACATCGGTGTCTTGAAGCGCCATACCGACTGACTTCCCATCAAGCAGAGACAATGAGGTACCAGTGATTGCGGAATCCGTAGCATCGATTCCAATGGCGTGGTGTGTGACTGACCCATCCTCAATGTGGATGGTGCTGTACCATGCTTTGATGCCGATTGAGGTTGTGTCTTGGGCTGAATAGGGCTTCATGACTTGCAAATCATTCCATTCATGGGCCCCATCGAGCACGTCGATAGCAAGAGCGGCGGAGGTGGAGGTTGTGACCGTTCCATCTGTAAAATCGCTGTTTGGACCGCGCAAACTTACACTCTTATCGGCACCAGTCAAAACAAATTCGGATAATGTGACCAATCCAGTCCCTGTTGCATCGAGGTTACGCTCGGTCGAGGAAACCGTTGTGTTGGCAAAGGAATGGCTACCGGTGCCACTGAGAGAGATGCCCCAGACCGCATTGGTCAAACTCAAATTACCCCAGGAGCAATTTCCGTTGCATCGCTGGTCAAGAACAGCTCGAGATTCATTGAGATTGCTCTCAAAGGTGATTTCATCGGCTGAAATCATGGTCGCTCCGTTCGCGAGCATCAAGCGGTCGCCAGTGACGGTCATTGTGTCGAGATGAAGCCCATCACTATCTCCTGCAGCAACAAGCAAACCAACGTCTGTTCCTGTCACACTGGTGACCTCCACAGTTGCCCCTGACTGACTCGCAATTCCAACCGTGACATCAACCAAACCGATCCGTAGGGCATCGAGGTGTCCAGCAGTTGCCTTGAGGGCTGAGCCCGTTTGGAAAAACGAAGCATCAGTGACCGCGGTCGTACCTGAGGAAATGACACCACCGGCAGCGCTGGTGACACTTGCGACCTCAAGGTCGAAAACGCCTGAGGTCCGGACCACATCGTAATCGATATCCGTCGCGGTGAGGTGAGCGATGGTGGAAGTACCTGGATTTTGGATGCCGATGTAAGCATCGTTAATCGTCAAGTTTGTGGCATGGAGTTGACCTTCGTTTCGTACTGCTGTTTTCGCATTGTCAAGCGTCACATTGTCCAACACCGCATGGCCAGTGCTTGAAATGTGGATTCCAACCCACAAGCCTGCACCATGGGAGCCTTGAGTAAGTGGTGTTTCTGAGGAAAAGAAGTGGGCGTCGTCGGCAACGAGGGATCCGTGAACACGAATCCAATGGTCATCGCCACCATCCACTGTCGTGCCCGGTGAGAGGGTCAATGTGGTCCCGTTTGCCACAGTGACGTTACCAGTCAGAACGACATCGCCGGTCCATGTCGTATCCATGTTAACGGTCGTGTCTGCTGCGTTCACTGGAGAGACCAATGATAAACATGAAGCAAACAGAAGAAGAGTAACCAATGTTGCTGCCTGAAGGGTTCGCATGGTCAATTCTTTGCGTGTCTTCCATATCAACCCAAAGGGTCCCCGTCAAACGAGTTGAGGGCTTACAAGAAGTTGCATCGTGGAGAAGATCAGGTGGGCCCGCCCAGATTTGAACTGGGGTCTGACGGCCCCCAGCCGCCAAGTATAGGCCAAGCTAACCCACGGGCCCCCGTGTTCTGATCTTCTTTCGAGACTCACTGAGTCGAAGTGCTGAATGGTGCAGCCTCGTAAATGAGGTCGATGTGACCCACATACATTCGGCGGCAGCAGTAGCGCTTCAAGCCAATCTTATCGAGAGCTTCTGCGTCCTCAAGACCTGCGGCCTTGAGTTCGTTGAATTCTTCCCATTTGTGGGCAATGACGCCACCGCAACTAAAACATCGTACTGGAATAATCATGCAATCACCTCATCGATACGACTTCTGCTTCTTACGGCGAGCACCGCGACCAAGTTGGTGCTTTGCTTCCTTACGGCGTGGATCGTTGACCAAAAGGCTACGATCAAACCGTAGGAACTCGTCTCGAAGTTCTTCATCAATGCCTTCCGCTCCGCCGTTGTAGTGGACAAGTCCACGTGCAATAGCAGTTCGAATGGCGTCTGTTTGTCCCATGATACCGCCACCAAGGGTGGTGATGCTGATATCGACCTTGCTGAGTCGGTTCATTGCATCTGCAATAATCAATGGCTCCATTGCCTTGCGACGTGCAAGAGATGGTTGTAGGATTTCGATTGGTTCGCTGTTCACACGAACTCGACCCTTACCTGCCTTCACCGATGCTCGGGCGACTGCAGTCTTTCGCTTTCCAGAGGATTGGACTGACTTTTGCTTTTTACGAGCCATCATTGCTCACCTCCGTCCCAACGGTGGGTTGGTGCACCGAGATCGGCGCTGATGTCACCTAAGCGAATGAATCGCTCAGGCATTGCCTTGCGGATCTTGGTCAGGTCGCCATGTTGGTGACCTTCTGGTAGATCGTCTGCAAGGTGGGCAGGACAGCCAATCTCGACGCGTAGATTGCGAAGAGCTCGGCGGCCGCTGGACTTCTTTTGGTATGGTAGCATTCCACGGACTGCGCGCTTGAGGATCATGTCAGGCATACGTGGGAAGAACGGACCCTTACGGGCGTGGTTCAATTCGTACTTTGCGTGGTAAGTGTTGAGGACTGAACGAGGACGTCCAGAAACGATTGCTTTCTCTGCGTTGACGATGATGACTTTGTCATCACGGTGCTCACGGGCAGCCTTGAGGAGGATGTCCGCAGATGCAGATGCCAAACGACCGAGGATCAATCCATCGGCGTCAAACACATAGGTTGTTTCATCCAAGGATAACAACCCCCGTGCCTGTTGGGTTTTCGTTCATCAGCTCGCTGTAGGTCATAACTCGACCTCCAGCGGCTTCTATTTTCTCACGTGCACCGGTGCTAACACTGTAGGCGGCGATGGTGTGGTTGGCAGACAATTCACCTGAGCCGAGCAGCTTGCCTGGAACGAGGATGGTTGCACCCTCGGGGGCGTAGCGGCTCACACGGCTCAAGTTCGGCTGCGCCCAATTTTTGCGACTCTTTGAGAGTCGCATGGCCACATCTCGCCAAACAGCTGCTCCGGTGTCACGCGACTGGGCCTTCAACTGGTTGATGACATCAACCAGTCGTGCGTTTGTCTTTCGTGTCGGATTGCTCATTTGACTCCCTCGATGCTTTGAAGCAATTCGCCGACTCGCCATCCCATTATCAATGCACCGACGCGGTTGGTCGGTGCGACGCGTCGCAGTGCCCCGATTCTTCGGGTTCGGATGAAGCGTTCATCTTTGTGCGAAGACACTCACTCGAGGAGGATGTCCCCTTGAGCATCAAGCAGTTCAACGGTGAGTCCAGCGGCTCGCCCTTGAATGATAATTTCATCGTGAAGGGTATCAGAAAAAGCATCCATTGCGCCCAATTCAGTACCGCCAGTGATGTCGGTGAGTTTGTCGATCAAGTGGTTGAGCACGCACGATACGCCGTAAGCTTGTCCGGCTCGGAAGGCATGGTCGACGCCACCGATTTCTGGGTCTTCTGCCTTCATTCGAAGCATGACCGTCTGTGAATAAGCAACCAAGGCCCCGTAAATGGCCTCGATGATTTGTGCAGCTTCTACGTCGTCCAACAAATTCTGTGCTGTTGAAAGGCCAGCAAAGACTGCTCGTTCATAGATCTTGAACGCTGCAATCGTATCTGTTGTCTCAATTTGCATAGCCTCGCCGATAAGTTGCTTCCAATCGTCCATGGTACTACCACACGGCACCTGCTCCTTGAAGGTTAAGGCTCCCAAGAAGGCCAAGGGGCCTCAAAAAGGCCCCTTCGATTTCAAGGATGGCTTCAAATTTTGAAGTCCGAGCCTTCGCCTTCGACAATTCCGGCTTGACGCACTGAACCATCTGCAGCAACAAACTCGCCTGCCTTGGTTTGCTTTTCATACAAGCCAACCAATTCCTTTCGACTCACTGAGCCTTCTTCGCCAAGGGCGACGGTTAGAGATTGGACGATGGCATTGAGTGTTTGCAATGCACGGTCGCGATGTGATGCGTCAATGGTGTGATCCGAGTAGCGAGCCTCTTCAAAGATGGAGAGGAAGGCACTGAGTTGGTCCGCTGGCACCATGTTGAACGCTGCACGAACTGCTGATTCGAATTCACGCGTGGTCTCGTAGACCTTCTTCATGAAGCCGTATCGCTTGAAGTGCTTCACCAAGCTCTTGTAACAATCGAAGATTGCAGCGATGTATTCGTTGCTTGCTTCTAATTGCATCATCGTATCGGTCAAGATACCCTTGAGGGCTTGCACCTGTCGGCGTTCTTGGGCTCGTTGATAGTAGATCAGGCCACCGATGAGCAAGGCCATCAGGAGAACACCCAACGCCATACTGCGTCCGGGGGTAAAGAAGCCGGATGCAGCATCGATGGTTTGTGGCATCTCATAGACCAACTCGTGTGTGATGTTGTCTTGGGATTCGGCAAAGTTGGTCGAACCTGGGTAGTAGGCGATGATGCGCCAGAGGCCTTCACAAGGCTCTCCATCGCAGGAAGTACCGCTGAAAGCCCATTCGAACTCTGCCACACCTTGCTCGTTTGTCTTCGATTTGTTCGTACCTTCAACAACCCACTCTGAGTTTTCTGCAGACCAGTATTGTCGGACAAACCAAACTTCTTGATTCTCGACCGCCAAGTCAAGGCGATCTCGAAGCAGTGCAATCGAACCAATGACCGGTTCGTCGTTATCCAAACCGTTGCCGGCGAGGTGGCTCCAAGTCTGCTTGACTTGCAAATCCACTCGGGAACGGACGAGGATATCCATGTCAACGAACGAGCCGTTGAGAACATTGGATGAATCCTTATCACAGCCACCAGGGACGTTGACGTCTGGTTCAAACGCAATACGGAGGGTCCTGAATCCTTCCAATTTACCGCCAGTGGTTTCAACACCCTTCAGGGTCGGGTTTTGGCTTGGATCACCGCTGAACCATTCGATTGTACCATCGATTTCGCTGGTTCGGATGGTCGAAACAGGGCGGATGTTTTGCTGTGGATCGAGGTAGATGTTCAAGCACTTGCCACCAACAAATTGTCCGTTGGATTGAGTGAGCTTGGCATCGATGTGGTACGATTCCTTCAGATAGAGCACCGGGTAGTTGGACCCGTTAGGTGCAGTCCACGATTCAACGCTGGACTTGAACGGTCCAACTTCGCTGATGGCCAAAGTGGAATTCGAGAACACGTCAAACTCAGTTTGAACGGTCTTGTTCTCGTAACGGTAAGCATCGTTGTTGTCGTACGAAGAGTACGTGACGCTGACCTTAGCCTTGCCAGCCATAACGTCCGACAGTGGGCACAGAATCGAGTATTGTCCGTTCATGTCCGTCATGCCTGTCTGGCAAGATGTCGGGTTCGATTGTCCGTTGATCATCTCGTAAGTGACCCGAATGTTTCGGTTGGTCAAGTTGGTGCCAAGTTCGTCTTGGAGTTGTCCTGTGACAATCATTGGCTTTGGTACAACTTCTCCTGTCACCGGGTTGATTTCGCTGGTGTAGACAATTTGATCGTCGACGGTGAGCGTTGTTCGCCCAATGAGAGAGAACCCATTTGCGTTGTTGGTCATCTTCAGTCTGAAGTGGTCGTTTCCAGGCACGCTTGTGCACGGGTCCCATGCCCCTTGAATGGTCAAAGCACTTGCCTGAAGTTCTTGGCAACCTTCGTTTGGAAGGTTTTCCTCAAACCGCAGAATGACGTTCACAGGCCCGAATCCATCTGGAAGGAACGATTCTGGATCCTCACGCAAGAGTTGTGGGTTCAGAGGGCTGATGTTGGACTTCAAGCACCCAACCGTTTCATTTCGGTCAAGAATTCCATCTTGGTTGAAATCACGGTCTGGGATGGAGTCGCCGTTCCCATCGTAGAAGCACAGGTGAGAATTGTCAGGCTGTGGCTCTGGCAGGGAAATCAGTCCAGCGGACGGAGCAAGGGTTGCGACCACCTGTCGGTGGAACACGCCATTGAAGTCCGTGCCTTCGAAGATCACGTCCACCAGTCCTGAGTTCGCGCCGTCAAGGGCTGCTCCACCAGAATCTCGAATTGAGGTCTTATTGTCATCGACAACCTGCGCTGTGAAATCCCATCGATCGCCTGATTGTCGTAAATTCGGATCCGCCGACACGACAGAAAGATAGGTTCTCGAAACAACCCATACTTCCTGCACCATCGTGTTGCCCTTGAGCAACGGTGTGCCAGCGAACTCGAACTGCAACGTGAAATCACCGAGTGCGTCTTGCGCTGAAATATTGAACGGTATCTCGAAGAAACCGTTTTCATCCGTGTAATTCACGCCACTCCTACCATCTGCAGACCATGTGTAGTTCACAGGTACATTGCGAACAGGTTGCAAGGAATTGTCAACAAGCTTTGCTTGGATGGTTGTGCTGCTGTTGCGGTACAAACGTGGTAACGACGTGGTTTGGAAGTCTGTTGTACCAACCACTGTGACGTTGATGTACGCACCAGTAGCGGAAAGGGTTGAGCTGTTGCCTGTGAAGTAGTATGCAGAGTTGGTAAAGTCCACACGCATTCCATAGGTTCCCGAACCGTATTGGCTGTACCAAGACCAGTTGTAATCAAATCCAGCAACACCGTTGCTCATGACTGGCCTTTGAGTGTATGCTGTTTCACCAGCGCCCAAGAATTGGCCGTTTCCGTCCACGTCGACCTGGAGAGCGACAGGGTCTGCGTCCCATGGATCGTTGGTTCGGTTGGTGACGGATCCGATGATTTGGAGGGAGTCGCCAGTGTTCAATTCTGGAACAATTTCACATCGCACCTCGCTGTTTGGATCGGTTGGGTCAACCGCACCACAAGGTGGTAAGTCGCCGTCGCCACCATTCACCAAATTGATGAACCAGTGTGTGGAGTTCGTGCTGATGAAGTTGCGGAGATTTGCCGCTTCGCCTATCAAACTCTCAGGGGCGCCATCCCAGTTTGTTGGGTAAGGCTTGGACCGCGAAATGTCGTTGAACACAAGTCCTGCTCCGTTCAGTGCTTCTTGGTGGAACAGGGTCGCCCAGTTCCCGAAGGTTCCATCTCCGTTGTTGATGGTTGCATCGAAGTAGTAGACAGGGTTGGTGCCTTCGAAAATCATCTGTGCTTCGATGTTCATGCGATGCATGACGCGGATCGATTGCGGTTCTGTGTCATCACCATGGAGGTACGGGAATGGCCATTCGGCCCCAAGGTCCGGGCGGACGCTGGCGGTCACTTCGTAGTCGCCTGCGGGTAAACTCGTATTGGTGTAATCATACTCGATGATGTCGCCGTTGCTATCGAGAAGAGGTTCGAGCATGTTGGTGTTGGAGTTCCATGCCACTTCCTCATACCCACCAGGAACCTTGCCTTGTCCATTGTCGCGGGTTGAGTTCCATTGGATTTGCTTCCAAACTCCGTTGATGCCTATGTCTTGAACGAACGTCACAGAGACCAATCCGGAAGCGCCGCTGCGGTATCCGTCGCCGCCCAATCCTGTGAAGTTGGTTGGGGAAGTGAGGTTACCAAAGATGCCTCCTCGGACTGAGAAGGTCATTGGGACGCTAGGGATCAAATTGTTGAACACTCCGCGTTGAACGTCTGCAGAGTAATACGACCACATGTCGACCCAGAACGGTTGTTCGTCGCTTCGGAAGTAATCGTTCATGAAGATGTCAGCGGTTAGATTTGCTTCCGCACCAACATAGTATGACTGTGACTGATTGCCGTTAAAAGCAAACATTTCTGTCACTTCAGCATAGACTCTGTAAGTCGTGTTATCGCCGACGGTCAAATCTTCAGGGTAGAGGAATTGCCCCACGCTGAAGTTCCCTGAAGCGGTGGTGAGCACGTCAATCGTTTCGATGGCCGTTGTGTTGTTGCCGGTCCACTCGATGTGAACTTGAACTGGTAAGCCTGGTGCTGGTTCGAATTGTTGTGTGGTCGGGTTGACCCAATCAACGTGGCCGCTGAAAATTGCTGGTGTTTGAGCGTCCAACCAAAGTTCATTCGGAAGGTTCAGGGTGATGAAAGTCGGGGCTTTGTCTTCATTATCGAGTTTGCAATCATTGTCGCTGTCCCAATCACTGGTTTCTCCACCATTATAGCATGGCAGAGTGCTGATGTAAGTTTCTTCGAGATGGTTGAAGTCCAAATCCGCTCGTGTGTCATTGTCGTCGTCTTCATCGATCGCATCAGGTCCTGTGTTGCTGTCGAGAGGGTTTGCGATTCCCTCTCCGTTCCCAAAGTCGTCGTGATCCCACGGGTTGGTTGAATTGCGGTCGAAGCGGGTTGGCCAAAGAAGCACTTCGTCTTCGTCTTTCATGCCGTCTTCGTCATCGTCTTCATCGATGTCGTCTCGGGCGCCATCGTTGTCGTGGTCAAACGCTTGAGTAATGCTGATGGTGAGTTCCACAGCATTGCTGATTCCATCGCCATCCCAATCGTTGTCTGCCCAGTTGACGATCCCATCGTTGTCGTGGTCAAACGGTGATTCTTCCTCGCCCCAGAAGCAACCTGGAAGCAGTGCTTGGTCGACATCGAGAATACCGTTGTTGTCGTCATCGGTGTCTTCGGCATCTGGAACGCCGTCGTTGTCGTTGTCAACGTCATAAAGAGAGGGTTCTCGCAAGCCTTGTGACATGATTCCACGGTCCCAAACTGCTTGGAAGAATCCATCTTCGTCAACGTCGGCATCGTTACCGTCATCGTCGTTGTCATCGCAGTTTGTACCGCTGAAGAAATTGCCGTTTTCTTGGCCTGCATCGTTGTCCCAATCGTCATCGCTGTCGATTTCAAAATAATCCCAAATTCCGTCGTTGTCGTCATCGACGTCATACCAGTCATACACTGCGTCGTAATCATTGTCAAGGTCAACGGTCATGTTGGTGAAATCTCCATCAACATCGCCATCGACATCGTTCTTGAGCAAGTCTGCTCCCAATTCATCTGGGAAGTCAGCAATTGGGCCATTGTCAGAAGTCCACTGCCAAAGCCCTGTCAAGAGCCCGACCCAGGTGACGAATGCGTCCCTGTTATCGGTCATTTGAAGATGAGAGATTCCCGACTCGATGGTGCCGTCTCCACCGAAATCGTAGTGGTAACAACCACCTTGAGCGCCCGGAGTGCAGCTCCAGTTGTTCGAGGGGCCGCCAGCCGTTGCACCCTGATCGACAAAGGCGTCTGGGCGAGTTGAATATGGCGAACCAAATTGAGCATTGACGCCATTCAGTGGCATGTGATATGCGACTGCGTACTGGTAACCACACACATAGCCGCCACCAAGATTTCCAGCCGTCCAACCACATTGGGTGAGGTTGAATGAACCGCCCATTTTCGGATCGTCGACGTCCATTTGGCCATCGTTTCCTTCATCTTGGTCCCACCAATCTGGTAAACCATCGGCATCTTGGTCCGTATCAAGTCCGTTTGTGAGTGAATCTCCGTCTGCGTCAATGTCCCACTCGTTACCGCCATTGTAAGGCGACCAGCGAGCAAACATGAACCAGTAAAACTCTGGGACAGTTCCCGGAGTTGCTGGTGAAGTTGTGGCGTCATAGCCGTTGTAGTTGAGCATCACATCAGCGAACGGGTTGTGCCAGAAGAGGAGGTTCCAGTGGTCTGTTGCGTTGTCGGTGTATGGTGTGCTGTCTTGGGCGCCATCGAGGGAGCCGCCGTCATCCACTGGGTAATATGGGCGGGCGAATGAATCGCTTGGATCATAGTCGACCGTTCCGCAGTTTCCGTCATCGGGGTCGTAAATGTCAGCGATTCCGTCGTTGTCATCGTCCCAATCAATGTCGTTTTCAAGCCCGTCGCCGTCAATGTCAGAGTCAACTGAATTCGGACCATCGTCCCGGTACAAAGCACCGTTGATGGCGTGAAGATCTGCGTCGTTGTCAAGATCACAATCCCAATCAATGTCCAGCACGTCGATGATTCCATCGCCGTCGTCATCAACGTCATCCCAGTTGGAGATGCCATCGCCGTCCCAATCGTTGAACTGCGAGAAGGATGCGCGGCGGGATGTGCACCTTGGATCAGGGTTGACTGGGTTAGGCGTTGCCGCTGTTGGGCAATTCCATGTGGCAACATCTGATGTCTTATCCAATGGGAACGAATCGTTTTCATTTTGGATTTGATCGTCATCTAGATCGTATTCAAAGTTGCTAGCGTCACCGCTTACGGTGATGTCGCCAAGGTTGTCGGGTGTTGGCGTCCCGCCCATGTCAGGGTCGAGCCAGTCATAGATGGAGTTGTAATTTTGGTCGAAAGGTCGAAGCCTATCATCATCGAGATCTTGGTCGTAATCAATTTCACAATCGGTGCTACCGTCGTTGTCACCGTCTGCACCTGGAATTTCAAAGTCAACCGTGTTGACGCTTGCCACAGCAATTGATGCACCGGAGTTGCCTCCGTTGATCGACACCTGTGTGCCAACGGAGTAACCGTATCCCGGGTTGTTGATGGTCACCGAAGTGATTGTACCGCCAGATGCTGCGTCTGCAACAATATCGACGGTCATGCCCATACCTGATTGCGCTGAAGTACCAACGCCAGAGGAAGTCACGTATGCAAGGCCACCAGCGAGCGTTGATGCATCCAAAGCGGTTGGCTCTCCGTTCAGAAGGCCGTTGTAATCGCCCTTGTTGTCACCATTGACGTCAATGTTAACACAGACATCGTGGATGCCGTCGTTGTCGTCATCTGGATCAGACATATCGAGGATTCCGTCGTTGTCGTCATCTGTATCTGCGCTGTCAGGGGTTCCGTCGTTGTCGTTGTCAGGGTCGAGGAAGTTCGGAATCAGATCGCCATCCAAATCACCGTCGATGATTGTGGTGAAGGCTGGAAGGCCATTTGGAGCGTTTGAGGTCACTGAAGGAGCGTTTACTGCGTTCACACGGTTCAATTCAGCGTTGAGGAAGTTGACGCCACCAGAGTAAATTCGATAGGAGTTGAAGTCCCAAGAAACGGCTTCGTCAAACAGGTTTCCTGCTGCAGTGTGAGAAGTGGTGATCGAAGCATCGTATGGGTGTGAGTCTTCGACATCGTCGACGCCATCGCCGTCATCATCGTTGTCAAAGTAATCTTGGATGCCGTCGTTGTCAAGGTCGCAAGGCCACTTGAATTGGTCAATTCGTGCGTCGTTGTCGTCGTCCTCATCGTAACGGCCAGGGCCTGCGCCATCGGAGTCTTCGTCGGTCACGCCATCGTTATCGTGGTCCATTGGGTTCTGGTCGGCGAGGTAGAATGGGCCAACTGCAGCACCGGTCCACGGATGGACGATGCTTTCATCGAGGTAACGGTCTGTCGAAACGTTTCGTGGATCAAGACCTTCACCCTCGAGAGCCACATAGTCAATTGGTCCTTCGAGAATTCCGTCGTTGTCGTCATCCCAGTCTTCAGCATCGAGGATGCCGTCGTTGTCGTGATCGAATGGATGGGTGCCGTAGCAACCATCGAACCGCTCAAGCAAATCGTAAATTCCATCGTTGTCGTCATCAAGGTCGTTCAAATCGTTGATGCCATCGTTGTCGTGGTCGTCTTTGGCTGATTCCTCGAGGAGTCCAGCATACATTGGAGCGAGGGCTTCTATGGCACTCAAATCGGTGATGATTCCAGACATCACACCAGGGTCGGCCCACATCAAATCAGTGATTGAAGGGTGGCTGGTTTCGTGCCATGGGTCTTGGAAGCCGGTCCATTCGCCTTGTCCGCTTTGAGCGGTCGATTGCGCTATGCTTTGGCCGATTCGCTGACCTTCTTGGAATCCGTTTGCTTCAGATGGTTCATCAGCGCTGAAGTCTTGGACAACAGCAAGAAGAGTGCTGGTGAGCATCAAGAACACAATTGTCAACGACATGCTGAGCTTTTGTCGGTTTTGCAGGGTTTCATTTTGTATGTTTGAGAGCATGTGGGCACCTCTGGAATCAACTTGCCACCGTCATACCCTATTTGAAAGGGATGGCGCGCATGCGGGCGTTGGTATCACTGAACACGATGAGTATCATCACCAAATGAAAAGAGAAAGGGCCTCTAAATTAGATCTAAAATTGTCGAAGAATGGAAGGAGGGAAAAGGGATTCTCGGGGGGCGAACCCCCCGAGGATCCGGCTCACCCGATGCCTCAGCATCGGTGGTGTCGATGTTCAATCAGTTGAACTTCAAGCCTCGAATTCATCGAGAATGCCGTCGTCATCGTCGTCGTCATCTTCGTTGTCATCGAGACCATCGTTGTCGTGATCAAATTGACCGGTCTTGGAGTTACCGTCATTTTGCTCGAACCAGTCGAGCAATCCGTCGTTATCATCGTCGTTGTCGGTTGCGTCCCAAATACCGTCGTTGTCATGGTCGTAGCGGTAGGTGCCGGTGGCGCCGTTGATTTCATCGACGTCAAGAATGTCGTCGTTGTCGTCATCGGTGTCTTCAGCGTCATCCATGCCATCGTTGTCGTGGTCACGGGAGAGGTCTACGCCGTTTTCGTCCATGTCGTTTCGGTTGTCAATGCCATCGTTGTCGATGTCGAGGTCAACAGCATCGGAGATGCCGTCGTTGTCGTGGTCGTAGATGTTGGTGTTCGGGTCGCCGTCCTGAACTTCTTCAGAATCGTCGATTCCGTCACCGTCATCGTCGGAGTCTTCTGCATCATCAAGTCCATCGTTGTCGTGATCCATTGGGTTCTCGTCAACGCTGTCAGGAATGCCGTCGTTGTCATCGTCGTTGTCAACATCGTTAGGGATGCCGTCGCCGTCGTTGTCATTTTCGCCATTTTCAGCTTGGTTGTCAAGTTGTTGACCTTGCTGCTGCTCGGTTTGTTGACCCTGTTGGCCTTGTTGGCCGTTTTGGGTTTGTCCTTGCTGCTGCTCGCTCTGACCGTTCTGGTTTTGTCCGTTCTGATCTTCGCTTTGTTGGTCACCTTGCTGGCCGCCTTGTTCGCCGCCTTGCTGTTGTTGACCTTGGCCGTTGTCTTGTTGCTGACCCTGCTGACCTTGCTGACCTTGCTGACCTTGCTGACCTTGTTGGCCCTGCTGTCCTTGCTGTCCTTGCTGTCCTTGCTGGCCCTGCTGACCTTGCTGTCCTTGTTGTCCTTGCTGACCTTGTTGACCTTGTTGACCCTGTTGTCCTTGACCTTGGCCTTGTTGTTGGCCTTGACCTTGTCCTTGACCCTGTCCTTGACCTTGTCCTTGACCTTGTCCTTGACCTTGTCCTTGACCCTGTCCTTGACCTTGTCCTTGACCTTGTCCTTGACCTTGTCCTTGACCTTGTCCTTGACC
>Ga0209603_1000636_pt1 | contig 41137 bp, 38 predicted proteins | sample COGITO_mtgs_1206_FD_184812 | JGI IMG/M metagenome (GOLD analysis project Ga0209603, IMG submission 184812) | Pelagic marine microbial communities from North Sea - COGITO_mtgs_120607 (SPAdes) (version 2) | ecosystem: Environmental > Aquatic > Marine > Epipelagic ...
GCTTTTGATTTATGCCCTCCTGAGAAAACAAAAGTTGTGATTTTAGGACAGGATCCCTATCACGGTCCGGGGCAGGCACATGGTTTGTGTTTTTCTGTACCCGAGGGGATTCCTCACCCGCCTTCATTGAAAAATATATTTAAAGAACTAGAAAATGACTTGCAAATGGCTTATCCTATAAGCGGTAACCTTACGTCTTGGGCCAAACAGGGGGTTTTATTGCTTAATGCCACTTTGACAGTACAAGCCCATCGGGCGGGGAGTCATCAAGCCAAGGGTTGGGAAACATTTACTGATCGTGTGATACAGCTGCTTTCTGAACAATATGAAGGACTTGTTTTCTTACTTTGGGGAGGCTATGCCAAACAAAAAATAAAATTGATCGATGCTGACAAACATTGTGTTTTATCGTCGGGACACCCCTCTCCTTTAAGTGCCAACAGGGGGTATTGGTTTGGCAACCAACACTTCAGTAAATGCAATGCATATTTGGATTACAAAGGTAAAACGCCTATCAACTGGCAACTTTAACCTCCCACGCGTTTTACGTCGTGTCCCATTTCTTGTAATAGGTTCATTATCTTATCACGAAAATTCCCTTGGATGATGATTTCTCCGTTTTTCACCGTTCCTCCAACTCCTACCGCATTTTTTAGTGTTTTGGCTAAGGCCTTAAGATCTTGACTGCTTCCCTGAAAACCTTTTATGAGTGTAACGACTTTTCCTGCACGTCCTTTGTTACTATAATGGGCTTCTAGGAACTGTTTCTCTATTAAAAGCTCAGAAGGAGAAGTCACCTCTGGATCTGGAGCCAAAGAATCAAACTTTAATTTCGCCAGATCTGAAAAGCTGTTTATTTTTTTGGTCAATTGAAAATAATTTGAACAAAAATAATTAATGTTTAAATAAGTTGTGTTAGACCATGTTTTAAATTTTAAATTACACTATATGTTTCAAAAAAGAAATGTTGCTTCAATTTTTGTAATAGAACATGAATAATGCTTTACGAGTTACTTATGATGATGCTGAAGTTGCAATCTAAACAGCTGAATATGTAACAGCAACAGGAAGTGCAGCAGTTGAGACCTATCATTGAAGCCTATTGAGCACAAACCAGCTTTGCTGATGCATCATTATTCATTTCAATCGACACTGATAAAAAACTGGAGCAGATTTTGTTTAAGGATATTCCAATTATAAATCTAATGGAGGGGTTATTAATACCACATCAGAATTAGATGTTTTTTAATCCAATCTAATTTTATATTACAATAAATCCCCAAATTGGTAGGGGGGTAAATTTGTTATATTAACTTTATTCTATTTTACATAATATTAATTATAGAAAAATATTTATAAGTAATTAATCACTAATAAGTCTTTATAAGTCATATTTAGTAAGCAAAGTTTCAAAAATTACAAAGGCATTATCAGGATTATTTAATAGAATATAAACCATAGCACCATCCCATATCATCATAAAAGTTTCAGATTCTGAATTAGGGTCAGAAAAATCAAGAGATTTAAAGGCAGATTTTACCTTAATTGTTAATTTATCAAGGAAATTACCTTTCTCTAAATCCATATACCACCTAAGACTATAAAATACTTTCCAAAATTCTTTTTGATCTTTTGCCATGTTGAAAGGAAGGCTTATCACATGTTTAAGTATTACTTTAGGGTGAGTTAGGCTTTCAATGGGTTCAATTAACTTTTCAAGCTTTTCATGTCCTCTTTCAAGTAAATATTTCAATAAACCCTCTTTGTTTTGGAAATGACGGAAAATTAGACCTTCAGAAACTCCTGCTTCTTGAGCAATGGATCGTGTTGATGTGGCTTCATATCCCTCTTTTGAGAATAGCTTTAGGGCACTTTCAAGTATATGCTGTTTTTTTTCTGTCATAAGTGAGTAATTACTACTAATTTAAATATTTTTCATTTAAAGCTCAAACAAATTATTTATGTTTCTCAAATATTTTATAATTTCACAAAGAATAAAACCTACTTATTATGAAAATAAAATTCACACAATTTCCCGCGATCCTTTTGCTTGTTTTCCTCTCAATTTTACTTGTCAAATGCACACAGGCTACCACACAAAATAGAACTGATAATTTAAACAAAACAGAAGTTATTGCCTATTACGCTGGTGATAAAAACACCATTAATCAATATGATCTGAATGGTGTTACACAATTGATTTATAGCTTCCTTCACCTCAAAGAAAATCAATTAACGATTGACAACGAAGCTGACAGTTTAACCTTGATGCACCTAACGGGTTTAAAAAATAAATATCCAGAATTAAAGGTCTTGGTTTCTCTTGGAGGCTGGGGTGGTTGTAAAACATGTTCAGTGGTGTTTTCATCTGAACAGGGACGAAAAGAATTTGCTCTTTCAACCGCTCGAATTATTGAACAATACAATGCAGATGGTATTGATTTGGATTGGGAGTTTCCCGTTATTCCTGGACCTCCAGATCACCCTTACAGTCTGGCTGACAAAGATAATTTTACTGCACTGATTAAGGAACTCAAGTCAGTGATGCAGCCCGACGATATTTTGAGTTTTGCTGCTGGAGGTTTTATGTCCTATCTCGAGCAATCTATAGATTGGAATGCTGTTATGCCCATGGTCGATCACGTCAACATTATGACCTATGACTTATACAATGGATCCAACAAACAAACAGGGCATCACACCCCTCTCTACTCTAACAAAAATCAAAACAGCTCTGTTGATCATGCAGTCAATTATTTGATAAACCAAGGGGTGTCATCCAATCAAATTATTATTGGAGCTGCTTTTTATGGTAGAATTTGGAAAGAAGTACCTGATGTCAATAATGGACTCTATCAGACAGGAGTTTTTTTCAAAAGCTTGTGTTACAAAGATTGGAACCAACTCGACCCAGGTTATGACTACTATAGAGATAATATTTCTAAAGCTCCCTATGCTTACAATAAGGAGAAAGGATATTTTTTAACTTTTGACGACACTCTTTCGGTGGTCCAAAAAACATTATACGTAAAAAATAAAAGACTTAAGGGAATTATGTTTTGGCAATTGATGAATGACAAACCTCAAAACGGTTTATTGGATGCCATAGTCAAAAACGTAAAGTCTCAATAGTAATAGGGTTTGATGCTTTACTACTGTTGATAAAAACAGGAAAAACATCCTCCCCTTCCCTGCTAATCTTATTCATTGGTTTGTAAATTTATAGCCTAGTGTTATGAACGATCGACCTAATGACATAAAACGTATTCGACCAGAAATTGGCAGGACTCAATCCTTTGGACAAATGGGATTGGAAGAAAAATTTCAAAACAATACCCTCCGCCCTATTTTAAAACTTCAGAATCCCCTACTAATTGCTGTTTTTCATAACTATATCGTAAAACACAAAGGTGTCTTTTATGACCTTTCCGTTGAAAAGCGCTTGGCCTATATCGAAAATGCCTTGTACAAAGACCAAAAATTTAGAAATGCACTGAAAGGAATGATCATTGGTCATTTCACCGTGGATGAATACAAAGACTATACAGCCTATTCTTCCTCATTGAACAAACGTATGATGAATATGGCAGTGGAGCGCTTAAAAAATCAAGTTGAGTATTTCCAACCTCTTAAAGAAAAAAAAGTTTTATAATTAAATATCTTGTAATTATTTGATATATAGAATCTTATAAATTTTTATTTTAAAATTTTGCTTAAAATTTCCTCATCTATTTTGCCAGCTCCCTTTTGTTTTTTGTTTTTATAAAAAGTAAGAGTTTTCTTACTCTAATCGTTTTCTTATTTGTCTAACTACTAATATTGGATTTAATTTCCAATTTATTTATAAATATATCATTTTTAGTTAATTACTAAATTTGAAAGCACTTAAACAGCAAATACTTTTAGTAAAAAATTTATCTAATTTGTAAATTTGTGCTACCCAAACCTTACTATAATGAAAATCTTCAAACCCTACTTTGCAAAAGCAAGATGTTTCTTCTTGTTTTCTTTAACCCTAACCACCTTTTTAACCCTCCAATCTTGTAAAAAAGAGTCCTTGTCAGCTCATCAGTTAGCTGAAATTTTCACCATGGAAGCCTTTGATTTTTCTAGCCACTCCTTTACCACGGGTGGCGTCATCATTAATGATGGCCATTATGAAATTACCTCCAAAGGGATATGTTGGGACACCCTGCCCAATCCTACCACCGAGAAAAACAAGCTTGAAATTCAAAATAACGACAAAAGCTTTGTAAGCAAACTGACAGGATTGAATGATGGAACCCGATACTATGTTAGAGCCTATCTCACCAATGCCCTCGAAACCACATACGGGAATGAAATACAAGTTTCGACTATTAAAAGTATAGTTTACAAAGGAGATCTAATTATTGAGTCACAAGAAGAATTAGATTTGATCTTTAAACAGGACATTTCAAAAATTAATGGAAATATAGCTTTGATGTATTCGGCTAATGCCGAATCTAACATTTTATCTCTGGAAGCAATGCGTTCTTTGGCTGAAGTCACGGGTAATTTTATAATTGGTAACTCTGGCAGGCTTGAAAACTTACAAGGCTTAAATCAATTAGAAAAAATAGGAGGTGATTTTATTATTTTTTCCAATGACGAACTCATTGATTTTTCTGGCCTATCCAGTTTAAAGCATATTGAGAAAAGCCTGATTGTCCGCAAAAATGATAAGCTCTCTTCTTTGGAGGGATTACACAACATAGAATCCATTGGAAGGGACCTCAACCTTTTTTACAATAAAAAAATCGTTACCCTTGCAGGGCTTCCCGATACATTTTCGATCAGCGGGAGCATTATGATCAATTCAAACCCCTCATTAACTCACTTAGAAGGACTGGATGGTATAAAGGTCATCGGCAATACCCTATCCCTAACCAACAATTCCCAATTAAACTCACTGAAAGGTTTAGATTCTATCCATACTATCGGGGGTTCATTGCAAATCGATAATAATGATAAGTTACATTCCTTAAAAGGTCTTGATCAGCTTGAATCAATAGGAAAAGATATTTTACTAAATGATAACGCTATGTTGGAAAGCATAAAAGACATCGATAATTTGGTCAATGTGGGAGGAAGTCTAAAAATTGATTTTAATCCCAAATTGAAAAACCTCCAAGGCTTGCAAGGCATCCATCAAATCAAAGGGGATTTATTTATTGATTTTAATGATCAATTTGTTGACCTCAAAGGCCTCGATAGCTTGAAAATCATCAATGGATCCCTAAATATTGTTAGGAATAGTAAGTTAAAATGCCTTAAAGGATTAAATCAAATAGAATCTATTGTTTCTAGCGTTCACATTATTAGCAACTCATCATTAATAGATTATAGAGCATTAGAAAAGTCAATTAAAAACGGCATGACCATCTTTGATGTATACTCCAATAAATTTAATCCCAGTCTGACGCAAGCACAAAATGGAGAATTGAAACAATAGCTTGTTTTTGGCGGACCCAACAATACTAATTCATTATTCAGATTGATGGGGCCGCTTCATTTTAGTCACTTTTTTTAAATATTAAGTCAGTAAGCTTTCTCCATTGAGATCGGTAGTAAGTAAACTACTCATATAGTCAAAATAAGGACGAATATGTATAAAATGCTCGTGCACAAGAGTGGAAAAATCTTTGGATATGAGCTGTTGGTTAGTCAGTTTTTTGTGGAAAGTGTATTGTTTCTTTTTGATCAGATCAATATTGGCATGAGTCTTATCGAAACCTTTGGGAGCAGTTTTTACCTCGTCTCCTTGTAAACTCCCCCAGTACTTCTGAAAAGTAGGATCAGCGATAATTTCCCTTAGTTCATCGGCATCGACCTCCAGCTCTTTTCGAATTCGAAACAAATCCTCTGGAGTGGGACCCCAAAAACCAACCCCTAAAAAACTGTTTTCAGGTTCTAAATGAATATAATACCCTCCTCTTAAGGCTGGTTTTTCTCGATGAAAAGCCATGCCAAAATGGGTTTTATAGGGTGTTTTATTTTTTGAAAACCGAACATCGCGATAGATACGAAACAATTTGGCCTTCTCGATTTTATCATGGCCTTGCAAATCTCCCTCAACCTCTTTCATAAAAGCTTTAACCTCTGATTCCAAGGCTTTAAACTCAGGTTTATGGGTTTCAAACCATTCTCTATTGTTGTTTTCGGAAAGGGTTTTAAAAAAACTTAATACCTGTGGATTAATGCCTGACATTATTAATTGTTTTTAGGAATGAATTTGAATCCAATGGTTGATCTTTTCTTCCAAGATCGAGAGTGGTACTGCTCCAGATTCCAATATTTTTTGGTGAAAAATACGAATATCAAATTTGTTACCCATCGCTTCTTCCGCTCTTTTTCGGAGGGCTCTTATTTTAAGCTGTCCGATTTTATAGGAAAGCGCTTGACCGGGATTGGCCATATATCGCTCGATTTCTGAGGTAATCCCTGCCAAAGATTCGGCTTCATTATCCAGAGAATATTGTATGGCTTGTTCCCTCGTCCATCCTTTGGCATGCAATCCAGTATCAACCACCAATCTTATAGCACGGTGCATTTCTGCCCCTAACATTCCAAAATACTGATAGGGATCTTCGTAAAGACCCAATTCTTTTCCCAGTGACTCAGTGTACAACGCCCAACCTTCCGAAAAAGCACTATAAAAGAGATTTTTTCTAAAATCAGGTAAATCTTCATTTTCTTGTTGCAATGATATCTGAAAGTGATGCCCGGGTATGGCTTCGTGTAAAAATAGATCTTCATCAGAATAGACATTGTATTCCTTAACATTTGGAATTGGAACGTAAAATATACCTGGACGCGTTCCATCCAGAGAACCCGGATTATAGTGGGCTGCAGCTGATGCTTCGCGGAAAGTCTCGACCCTTCTAATTTCAAAAGGAGTCTTGGGCTGAAGTGAAAAAAGTCGATCTACATTTGGTTTTATTTTTTCGTAAATAGCATTAAAATTATCAATTACTTGTTGGGGATTCTCATAAGGCATGAGTTCTGGCTTGGAGCGCACATGTTCAAAGAAAGCACTAAGGTCTCCTTCAAAAGCTACCTGATCTTTTACTTTTTCCATTTCCTTTCGGATTCTCGCCACCTCACTCAATCCCAATTGGTGAATGCTATCGGCATCCATATTGGTTGTTGTATAGACTCTTATGGCATAATCGTAATAAGCAGCCCCGTCAGGGAATGCATTAAAACCACTACTCTCTCTTCCTGCGGAGAGATATTCTGAGGACATAAAATCATGTAATCGTTCATAAGCAGGAATGATCCTATTTTCAATTATTTCAGCATAGGCTTTTTCCAATTCCTTTTGATCCTCTTCAGTAAAATCTGCTGGCATTTGCTTAATAGGTCTGTAAAAAAGATGCTCGGTTGTTTCTTTTTGGGTCATGGCCCCCAATTGAGGCAAAACTTTAATAATTAATGACTTGGGAAGAACATAGCCTTTTTTAATTCCCAATTTCATCATATTTTCGGCCGAAAGCATCCAATTCAAATACCCCTGTAAACGAATCAGCCAATTGCGATAATCCTGAACGGTATTAAAAGGTTGTGCTCCTTTCCCTGAAGCCAACTGACCTATGGTCAACTGAAAAGTCCACATCTGATTGATGGGCATTAAATGGGTATTGAATGTCTTACCTTCCAATTCCAAATCCAATTCTCTAAGCAAAATATTTTTACTCAGTAACTGGTTATGACTCAATTGATCAGCATCAAAAGTCTCCAAACGCTCTTTGTAGTGGACTAGAAAATCCTTTTCCTTGGTTTTAAAAGCGGGAGACAGATAGTTGGGAAGAGTGTCATTGTATCTGGTGTCCCCTAAAAAGGTGGCGTTGATCCGATAGAGTTCCAAAGTTCCATCAAAATAATCAGCCAAAAGACCTTCAAAATCTGGATTGTGTTGATTTTTTGTGGGTGTATTGCAGGCTAAGAAAGGGATTAATAATAATAATTTGAGGAAATTTTTCATGATATGATTTATTTAATTCATAGCAAATTACAAATTCCTCCTAAATAGTTTTTCTAGCCCTTTCGCTTTTCGAGTACAGCCCCAATGTCCTTTAGGCTTTTACCTTTAGATTTGAGTAAAATAAGATAGTGAAAAAACAAGTCTGAAGCTTCTTCCATAAACAACTCTTCCCTATCAGCAATGGCTTCAATAACGGTCTCTACAGCCTCCTCGCCTACCTTCTGAGCAATCTTATCAACTCCTTTATCGAATAAGCTACTCACATAGCTCCCCTTTTGGCGTTGATTTTTTCTATTTTCTATCACTTTTTCCAAGTCGTCAATGAAAGAAAATTCCGATACATTCTCTTCCTCCCAACAAGTATCTGCTCCTGTATGGCAAGTAGGTCCCACTGGAACGGCAAATACTAATAAAGCATCTTTGTCGCAATCGACTTTCACAGATTTGAAATTTAAAAAATGGCCACTTTCTTCACCCTTGGTCCAAAGTCGTTGTTTACTCCTGCTAAAAAAAGTAACCTTACCAGAGGATTGGGTTTTCTCCAATGCTTCTTGGTTCATATAGCCTAACATCAGTACTTTTAATGTATTGACATCTTGGACTATGGCAGGTAAAAGTCCGTTGGGGTCTTTGTTAAAGTCTGCTGTTTTCATTTGACAATTCTTGTAGCGATTTTTTCTTTTTTTAATAATATTTTAAGTTCTGGAATAGCGATCTCACCAAAGTGAAAAACACTGGCCGCCAGCGCAGCATCGGCTTTTCCTATTTTAAAGGCATCCACAAAGTGCTGAACATTACCTGCCCCACCAGAGGCAATGATGGGAATGTTGACCGTATCGGCCAATTCAGCCAGAGCAACATTAGCAAATCCATTTTTAGTACCGTCATGATCCATCGAAGTAAAAAGTATTTCTCCAGCTCCACGAATTTCAACTTCTCTAGCCCACTCGTTCAGGTCTATAGGAGTTGCGACCTTCCCTCCTACCAAATGCACTCGCCAACGGTTTTCTATTTTTTTAGCATCAACGGCTACCACCACACATTGGCTACCAAAAGCATCGGCTAATTCATTGATCAACTCGGGTCGTCGAACTGCTGCCGAATTGATAGAAACCTTATCGGCTCCATTACGAAGTAATATTCTAGCATCTTCCACACTGCTAATTCCTCCCCCTACAGTAAAAGGAATATCAAGGGCGGCTGCCACTTTCAGCACTAAATCAGCTAGGGTTTTTCTTTTTTGTTCGGTGGCCGAAATATCCAAAAAAACCAACTCATCAGCTCCCTCTTGGGTATAGCGAGTAGCCAATTCTACTGGATCACCAGCATCACGCAAATCAACGAAATTGACTCCTTTTACCGTTCGTCCGTCTTTGATGTCTAAGCAAGGGATAATTCTTTTAGTCAGCAAAATTCAAGTGTTTTTTACAATATACGTTTCTAAACTTTTCAAGCTTATTTTTTTTTCATAAATCGCTTTTCCGATAATTACACCTTCGCATCCTAATGCCGCCAATTGGGGTAATTCGGATATATCAGAAACACCACCAGAAGCGATCAAATTTACAGGACCACATTTGTCTAATAAGGTTTTATATAGGTCAAAAGAAGGCCCTTCTAACATACCATCTTTACTAATATCAGTACAGATTACATATTTTACACCTTCTTTTTTATACCCATTAATAAAGGGTACTATTTTTTGGTCTGAAGTTTCGGTCCAGCCACTTACCGCAATATGGCCTCCCTTTACATCAGCTCCTAAAATAATTTTCTCACTGCCGAAATGAGATAACCATTGTTTGAAGACATCAACTTCCTTGACAGCAATACTCCCACCTGTAATTTGATGAGCACCGCATTCAAAAGCAGTTTTTAAATCTACATCCGATTTTAGACCGCCTCCAAAATCGATTTTTAATCCTGTTTGAGTCGCCAATTGTTCCAATACTTTATGGTTGACAATGCTTTTGGCTTTAGCGCCGTCCAAATCTACAACGTGTAAATATGAAACGCCACTGTCTTCAAAGGCTTTAGCGACTTCCAAAGGATCTTCATTATAGATTTTTTGAGTTGCATAATCACCTTTGGTTAAGCGGACACATTTTCCTTCTATGATGTCAATGGCTGGAATGATTCTCATTTCAAAGCTTTAAAAAATTTTCAAGTAGCAACAAGCCGTCTTTACTGCTCTTTTCGGGGTGAAATTGTACGCCGTAAAAATTGTCTTTTTCAACAGCGACACTATAAGCACCTGCATAATCGCTTTGAGCGATAGTATTTTCGGTCAAAGGAACAGAATAACTGTGTACAAGGTACATATAGCAATCTTGACTGATTCCTTTAAACAACCCATTTTCATTATGATTGACAGTGTTCCAACCCATTTGAGGGACTTTTACGGTTTTTGGAAAACGTTTTACTTCTGTAGGAATTATACCCAGCCCTTCAGTATTGCCTTCTTCTGTTTTCTCACATAACAACTGCATGCCCAAACAAATCCCCAAAACAGCTTGATTGAGCTGAGGAATCAAAAGATCTAAACCTTTAGACTTTAGTTTATCCATAGCACTTCCTGCCTCCCCTTGTCCAGGAAAAATAACTTTATCTGCAGCAGAAATATGTTCGGAATCATTTGTAATTAAGGCCTTAACTCCTAACCGCTCCAACGCAAACTGAAGACTTTTAACATTTCCAGCATCATAATCTACAATTACCGTTTTCATATCATTCTATTGGTTAAATCGGTCAAATGAAACATTTAAATCATCAATCGACCAGATGATTTGATCTTAATCATTGATATTTTTATAATGTCCCCTTGGTAGAGGGTAAAATCATTTTATCAGCATCTCTTTTGATGGCCATCTTAATGGCTTTTGCAAAAGCTTTAAAAATGGATTCAATTTTATGGTGTTCATTAGTCCCTTCTGACTTGATGTTCAGATTGGCCTTAGCTCCATCGGCAAAGGATTTGAAAAAATGATAAAACATTTCAGTAGGCATTTGTCCCACCATTTCTCTCTTAAATTTCGCTTCCCAAACCAACCAGCTTCTCCCGCCAAAGTCAAGCGCTACCTGTGTCAGAGAATCGTCCATAGGCAAAGTAAAGCCATAGCGTTCGATACCTTTTTTATCGCCCAATGCTTGGGCAAAAGTTTCGCCCAACGCAATAGCTGTATCTTCAATGGTGTGGTGTTCATCAACCTCTAAATCTCCAATGGTTTTGATATTCAAATCCACTCCGCCGTGACGGGCCAACTGATCCAACATATGATCAAAAAAAGCAATGCCCGTATCAATTTTACTTTTTCCTGAACCATCTAGGTTGAGTTCGATTGATATTTTCGTTTCCTCAGTATTTCGCTCCAAACGCACTGCTCGCTTTTCAAGTAAAAGCATACGATAAATTTCTTCCCAGCTTTTTGTGGTAAGAGCAATGGTTTGTTCCAAATTAGTATCGGTAACTTCATCAGCACCCAAATCGGCATTATTGTCTATAAAAATACCCTGAGCTCCTAAATTTTTTGCCAATTCCATGTCAGTGAGCCTATCCCCAATCACATAGGAAGCAGACAAATCATAATTTCGATTATTGAGGTATGCAGTTAACATTCCAGTCCCCGGTTTACGGGTAACGGCCTGCTCCTCTGGGAAAGTTCGATCAATGAATATTTCGGAAAAAACAATCCCTTCGTTGGCAAAAGTTTTGACCAGATGATTTTGATAAGGCCAAAATGCTTCTTCAGGAAAACTATCCGTTCCCAATCCGTCCTGATTGGTAACCATAACCAATTCATAGTCCAACTCTCTCGCTATTTTACCCAAGTATTGGAAAATACTGGGATAAAAAACCAATTTCTCAAAGCTATCTACTTGATAGTCTGAAGGCTCCAGGGTCATGGTGCCGTCTCGGTCGATAAACAATACTTTTTTCATATCAATATTTATAGTATTTCAATTACAGCTAAAATATTATTTAATGGTTTTACAAGCATTAATCAATCGTATGTTTTCTTGGGGTGTACCCACAGTAATCCGCAATGTATTCTCACAGCCCGAAAGCGATGAACGGTTTCTAACGACTATATCTAGAGATAAAAGTTGATCGTATCGCTTTGATGCATTATCTACCTGAATAAGTAAAAAATTAGCATCACTGGGATATATCTTATTTACGAAATCAATATTCAATAGTTCCTTTTCTAATTTTTGACGTTCGGCTAGTAACTCCTTGACATGTTCTTTGGTTGTGTTTTGGTCATTTAATGAATTAAAGGCCGTTTTTTGGGTTAAAATATTGACGTTATAGGGTGGTTTTATTTTGTTGAAATAGTCTATGATTTTCGAATCTGCAATCCCCATACCCAAACGTATTCCAGCCAATCCATAGGCCTTTGAAAAAGTTTGACAAATCATCAAATGAGGATAATCGTCCAAAAATCGAACAGCTGATCCCTTAGTCGAAAAGTCAACATAGGCTTCGTCTACAACAACCAAACCAGAAAATTGATTCAAGAGGCTTTGAATTTGTTCTAATGGAATGGAATTGCCTGTAGGATTATTGGGAGAGCAAACAAAAATAACTTTCGTATTCCCATTTACCTGCTTCATAATTCCTTCCAAATCCAATTGAAAACTTTCATTGAGGGGAACTGTATTGACTTTAACATTATTAAGTTGTGCTAAAACAGCATACATACCATAGGTAGGTGGCAATAGAATGACCTCGTCTTGACCAGGTTCACAAAAGGCACGAAACACCAAATCTAATACTTCGTCACTCCCATTACCTAATAGTATTTGATTGGCTTCCACCCCTTTTATTTTGGCTAAAGTTCTTTTTAATTGGCGTTGTAAAGGATCAGGGTAACGGTTAGCGATGCTATTGTAAGGGTTTTCATTGGCATCCAAAAAAACCTTTTGGGCTTCAAAGTCTTCAAAATCGTCTCTTGCCGAGCGGTAGGGAGCAATTTCCCGAACCATAGGCCTGACCAGTTGTGTTATGTCTATTTTACTCATTTTGAAGCTTATTTAACCGTATGGTAACCGCATTTTTATGGGCTTGTAAGCCCTCTGCATTGGCCATTTCTTCAATAACAGGACCAAGGTCTTGTAATCCTTTGGCTGAAATTTTTTGATAGGTTATGGCTTTTAAAAAACTGTCTAAATTAACCCCACTGTATTGTCTCACATAACCATTGGTGGGCAGCGTGTGGTTGGTGCCAGAAGCATAATCTCCTGCGCTTTCGGGAGTATAGTTACCAATAAAAACTGAACCTGCGTGTTTGATTTTATCTACGAATTCATCTTCATTTTTCAAACAGACAATTAAATGTTCTGCACCATAAAAATTAGTAAATTTTAAAGCTTCCTCTTCTTGGTCGAAAAATATGATTTTTGAGTTTTTTAAAGCTTCTCGTGCAGTATCTTGACGAGCCAAAACAGTAATTTGTCTGTCAACTTCTGCATCTACTCGATCCATCATTTTAGTGTCTGTAGTAACAAAAAGTACTTGACTGTCAGGGCCGTGTTCAGCTTGGGAGAGCAAGTCGGAGGCTACAAAAGCAGGATCAGCTGAGGCATCAGCTACCACCATCAGTTCGCTAGGGCCAGCTGGCATATCGATGGCTACAGAGTATTGAGTAGCCCATTGCTTGGCAACAGTTACGTATTGATTTCCTGGGCCGAAAAGCTTGTCCACCTTGGGTAAAGTTTCCGTACCTAAGGTCATTCCAGCAATGGCTTGCATCCCCCCTAGCTTGAAAATAGTATCAATACCACATAAATCAGCAGTATAAAGTACTACATCAGGTAATTTACCATTAGTATCTGGTGGTGAGCATAATACAACTTTATCGCAGCCTGCTACTTGTGCGGGTATAGCCAGCATCAAGACAGTAGAAAACAAAGGGGCAGAGCCTCCTGGGATATACAATCCAACTTTTTCAATGGGTAGTTTTTTTTGCCAACAATTGACTCCTTTTTGGGTTTCTACTTTGATTTCATTTGTCTTTTGAGCCTTGTGAAAAAGATGAATATTGTCTTTTGCCTTTTGAATGGCAGATTTTAGTTTTTCAGGCACTCTGACTTTTGCTTGCTCTATTTCGTCAGCACCTACCGAAAGCTTTTTGAGTGTAACCTTATCAAATTTTTCAGTGTAGGCATATAAGGCCTGATCTCCTTTTCGAGATACTTCATCAAAAACTTCCTTAGCCAGGGGCTCAAGTGAAGTATAGGAAGCAGAACCTCTTTGACATAAAGTCTCCCATTTATTTTGTGAAGGGTTAATGAAACGCTGCATTACATGACCATTTTTTCGATAGGACAAACCAATATATCTTCAGCGCCAGCTGCCTTAAGCTCTTCGATGACATCCCAAAAAGAAGACTCATCGATTACTGAGTGCAAAGAAGACCATCCTTCTTGTGCCAAAGGTAAAACTGTAGGGCTTTTTAGAACTGGGAGGATCTTACTGATGAGCCCTATCTTATCATTGGGAGCATTCAACAAGATGTATTTTGATTTTTTAGCTCGAAGAACAGTCCCCAAACGAAATCTCAGCTTATTAACTACCTCCCGTTTTTCGGATGATAGCATTGGCGCTTCAACCAATACAGCTTGTGACTCAAAAATTTTAGCGACCTCTTTGAGGTTGTTTTTAAACAGAGTACTGCCACTCGAAACGATATCACAAATGGCATCTGCCAATCCTATATTGGGAGCGATCTCCACCGAACCATTGATAATATGTAAATCGGCAGAAATATTATTTTCTTCCAAAAATTGATTAACGGTATTGGGATAGGAAGTGGCAATTCGTTTACCTTGGAGTTCTTTGATATTGTTAAAGATCATTTCTTTAGGCACAGCTATAGAAACACGGCATTTGGAAAATCCCAAATTTTCAATGATGTTCAAATCTTTTCCTTTTTCGTGGATTAGATTTTCGCCAATAATGGCCAAGTCTACGACCCCGTCCCTTAAGTATTGTGGAATATCACCATTTCTTAAATAGAGTACCTCCATTGGAAAATTTCTGGCAGCAGCTTTAAGTTGATCTTTCCCATTGTCAATGGAAATACCGCACTTTTTGAGCATGCCCAAAGACTCTTCGTTGAGTCTTCCCGATTTTTGAATTGCAATTTTTATCATTATTAAATAGATATTATAAAAAAACCCGTTTGAATATCAAACGGGTTTTGAGTATGGTCAATACATCTCCTTTACCTCATTTGATCGGCGTATGGAAATGTGTATGATGTTTTAAATTTTTCACTTTGCAAATATAATAATTTTTTCAATGATAAATAAAATCAATTTTTATTGTCCACCCAATATGATTGGCATACCATCTTTACCACTACCAATTACAATGACCTTGGCATTGGGAGAAGTGGAAATTGCTTTAGTAGCTTCGATCCCTTTTTCTTTGAGAATCATATTGGTGATAGAAGCACTAAGGATTCTGTTGGCAGCAGCCTTACCCTCTGCATCAATTCTTTGTTTTTCAGCTTCTTGCTTGGCTTTTTCAATCCGGAACTCGTATTCAAGAGCTTCCTGCTCTTGGATTAGTTTTCTTTCGATTCCTTCCTTGATGGCCAGGGGCAAAGAAACGTCTCTTACCAATACTGCATTGAGTTGAATGTGTTGATTTTCAACGACTTTTTGAGTTTCCTCATAAATTTCATTCTGAATGGCGTCTCTTTTAGTGGAATACAATTGTTCTGGTGTGTATCGGCCCACAACACTTCTGGCCACGGCTCGAATTTGAGGGATTAAAACAATATTCACATAGTTTTCTCCTTTGGTTTTGTGCAATAACCCCAACTCTTGATAGATGGGTTGATACAATACCGATACATCCAAAGATATTTCCAGACCGTTGGAGGATAATACCTGCATATTGCCTTCAAAGAACTCTTGTTGTTTTACGTTGTAAATATACACCTTGTTCCAAGGGGCAATGATGTGAAACCCTTCGGAAAGCGGTGGATCTTCTGTAACTACTCCACCTCCAAAGGTTTTAAACAATACGCCAGCTTCTCCATACCCGATATTGATAGAAGATTTTGAGACGAAAATAATCAGCACAAAGGCCAATAGAATAATGGGCAATCCAATTTTAGGTAATTTTTGCATGATAAATGTTTTTTAGGTTAGCATTCCTCCATCGACTTGAAGGACTTGGCCGGTGATATAATTAGATAAATATGAAGCCAAAAACACACAGGCATTGGCAACATCTTCTGGAGTTCCCCCTCTTTTGAGTGGGATTCCATCGCGCCACTGTTGGACTATTTCTTCCGAAAGCTTGTCAGTCATTTCGGTTTCAATAAATCCAGGAGCGATTACGTTACTTCTGATATTCCTAGAACCCAATTCAAGAGCTATGGCTTTAGAAAACCCTATAATTCCGGCCTTAGAGGCCGCATAATTTGACTGGCCTGCGTTTCCTTTAATTCCAACCACAGAACTCATGTGGATTAATGATCCATGCCTTTGTTTTAAAAAGGTTCTTTGAATGGCTTTGGTCATATTAAAGACAGATTTGAGATTGACTTCAATGACTTTATCAAAATCTTCTTCTCCGATTCGCATCAATAGATTGTCCTTGGTAATACCAGCATTGTTAATTAGGATATCAACACTTTCAAACTCTTCCAAAACTTGATTTACCAAAGCCTGGGCTTGGTCAAAATCGGCAGCATTACTTTGGTAAGACTTTGCCTTTATTCCCAAATCGTTTAATTCCCTTTCAAGTGATTGGGCATTTTCGACGGAACTACTGTAGGTAAAAGCAACATTACACCCATGTTGGGCAAAAGTAAGAGCAATCCCCCTTCCGATTCCTCGGGAAGCACCTGTAATGATAGCCGTTTTGTTTTCCAATAATTTACTCATATAATTATGCTAAAACTTCTGCAACTTTTTTACCAATTTCTGCCGGGGAATCCACAATATGAATACCACAGGATTTCATGATGCTTTTTTTTGCTTCGGCAGTATCGTCCTTTCCTCCTACAATGGCACCCGCATGTCCCATAGTCCTCCCTTTGGGAGCCGTTTCTCCAGCAATAAATCCAATCACGGGTTTTTGATTGCCATTTTCCTTGATCCAATGCGCAGCATCCGATTCCAATTGTCCTCCGATTTCCCCAATAACCACTATTGCCTCTGTTTCAGGGTCATTCATAAACAATTCAACCGCATCACGGGTGGTAGTTCCAATTATAGGATCGCCTCCAATTCCAATGGCTGTTGTGATTCCCAATCCCTGTCTGACCACTTGGTCTGCAGCTTCATAGGTCAATGTTCCTGATTTAGAAACAATACCGACATTTCCTTTTTTAAATACAAAACCTGGCATGATCCCTACTTTTGCTTCTTCAGGGGTAATGACCCCTGGACAATTGGGACCAATGAGAGTACAGTTTCTTTTTTTGATATAATCCGAAACTTTTGTCATATCTGCAATAGGAATACCTTCGGTAATGGCAATGATGACTTTTATTCCAGCTTCGGCAGCTTCCATAATGGCATCGGCTGCAAATGCGGGCGGAACAAAAATGATAGATGTATCGGCTTGTGCTTCCTTAACAGCTTGTGCCACCGAATTAAAAACAGGCTTATCCAGATGCGTTTGCCCCCCTTTCCCGGGAGTAACACCCCCTACTACTTGAGTTCCATAGGCAATCATTTGCTCTGCATGGAAGGTTCCCTCACTTCCCGTAAAGCCTTGTACAATTATTCTGGACTCCTTATTTACTAATACACTCATCGCACTTATTTAGTTATATAAAAATATGTTATTTATTAGGCTTAGTAGGTTAATATTGGGTTATTCTTTAATCCTTTCTTGATAATTTCCTTTTACCGTATCAACTTTGATTTTATCCCCTTCATTAATGAAAAGTGGTACATTTATTTTGGCACCTGTTTCAACCGTCGCAGGCTTTGTAGCATTGGTAGCAGTATTTCCTTTAACACCCGGCTCTGTGTGGGTTACCTCAAGAATAACACTGGCTGGCATGTCAACTGACAAGGGCAAACCGTCCTCTGAATTGATAGAGATAGTTACAATTTCTCCTTCTTTCATCAACCCAGGATTGTCAATTGAATTTTTGTTGACTACAATTTGGTTGTAATCATCTACATTCATAAAATTAAAATCCTCTCCTTCACCATAGAGGTATTGGAATTTATTGGTTTCAACCCGAATATCATCAATCTTATGGCCTGCGGAAAAAGTATTGTCCACGACCTTACCCGAAGTCACACTCTTGAGTTTGGTTCTGACAAAGGCAGGCCCTTTTCCAGGTTTGACATGAAGGAATTCAATTATTTTATAAATATCGTTATTGAATTTGATACACAATCCTTTTCTAATGTCGGAAGTAGATGCCATGGGTTGAGTTGTTTAGTTTTTTTGGAAATAACCTTTCATAATTCCTCTTTGTGAATTTCTAATGAATTGTAAAATTTCATCTCTTTCGGGAGAGGCAACCATTTCGGCTTCTATGATGTCAACAGCTTGACTGTTATTCAATTTTTTTTGATATAGGTTTCTGTAAATATTCTGAATCTCAGTAATTTTTTCTGAGGTAAACCCTCTTCTTCTCAAACCAACAGAATTGATCCCTACATAAGAGAGGGGTTCTCGAGCGGCTTTAACATAGGGAGGTACATCTTTTCTTACCAATGATCCACCAGCAATAAATGCGTGATCGCCAATGGTAGAGAATTGATGGACGGCAACCAATCCTGCCAAGATTACGTGATTGCCAATGGTAATGTGTCCTGCAAGAGTACTGTTGTTTGAAAAAATACAATTGTTCCCAATAAAACAATCGTGAGCAACATGACAATACGCCATAATCAGACAATCATTGCCAATTTTGGTCAATTGTCGATCGGAAGTACCCCGATTGATAGTGACACACTCTCTAATAGTGGTATTGTCCCCAATAACGACCAAAGTATCCTCTCCTTTAAATTTTAAATCTTGAGGGACAGCAGCAATTACAGCTCCGGGAAAAATGCTGCAATTTTTACCTATCCTAGCTCCTTCCATAATGGTTACGTTGGAACCAATCCATGTTCCTTCACCAATTTTGACATTTTTGTCGATGGTAGTGAAAGGTTCAATAACTACATTCTTTGCTACTTTAGCTTCGGGATGTATATAGGATAAAGGTTGCTTCATTATGATTATTTACGTTTGATAATTTGAGCCATAAGTTCACCCTCGGTCATTAGCTTGTTATTCGCGAAAATCATTCCCCTCATATGGCAAATTCCTCTTCTGATGGGAGATATTAATTCTAATTTAAAAACCAAGGTGTCCCCTGGTTTTACAGGTCTTTTAAATTTAACATTATCCATTTTCATGAATAAAGTAAGGTAGTTTTCAGGATCTGGAACCGTATTGAGCAGAAGCACCCCCCCCGCTTGTGCCATGGCTTCTATTTGCAAAACTCCTGGCATAACAGGGGCACCAGGAAAATGACCCACAAAAAAGGGCTCGTTCATGGTGACGTTTTTAAGACCAATCACATGAGTTTCGGACAACTCAAATATTTTATCTACCAAAAGAAATGGGGGTCTATGTGGCAACATTTTTATGATGTCGTTGACATCCATTAACGGTTCTGAATTGATGTCAATTTTGGGAGCATTATGACGTCTTTCTTGTTTAATGATCTGGGATAACTTCCTCGAAAAGTTAGCATTTACCTTGTGGCCGGGCTTGTGAGCAAAGACCTTACCTCTTATTGGAACTCCTACCAATGCTAAATCTCCAATTACATCCAACAACTTATGACGAGCCGCTTCATTGGAAAAATGAAGGCTTAAATTATCCAATATACCATTTGGTTTTACTGCAATTTTGTCTTTTCCGAAGGCCTCTTTCAACCGAACCATATTACTTTCAGACAGAGGCTTGTCTACATAAACAATTGCATTATTTAAATCTCCTCCCTTAATCAAACCATTTTCCAAAAGGGTTTCCAATTCGTGTAAGAAGCTAAAGGTTCTAGAAGGCGCAATGTTTTCTTTGAATTCACTTATCGAATCCAAAGAAGCATTTTGTGTCCCCAATACTTTGGTTTCAAAATCAACCATTGTTGTAACTTGGTATTCATCGGAGGGAATTAAAGTAATTTCACTACCCGATTCTTCATCTTTGTAAGAAATTAACTCTGTTACAACATATTCGTATCTGAGTTTACTTTGTGTCTCAACACCCACAGACTCAATGGCTTCGACAAAAAACTTTGACGAACCGTCCATGATAGGAGATTCAGCAGCATCTAACTCAATAATACAATTATCCACTCCCATACCGACCAATGCAGCCAATACATGCTCAGAAGTTTGGATTTTGGCACCATCTTTTTCAAGATTGGTCCCTCGATCTGTATTGTTAACGTATTGTATGTCCGCTGGAATTTCAACAGGAGGGTTTAAATCTGATCTAACAAAAATAAAGCCTGTGTCTTCTGGTGCTGGTTTAAAAGTAAGCTTAACTAAATTTCCTGTGTGAAGACCTACTCCATCAAGCGTTACTTTGTCTTTAAGCGTTTTTTGATAAGAATTTTTTTTAATCATAGGTTAAGTTTTTTGATGATTCGGTTTAAATCCTTCACCAAATTGGGTAGGTTTTTGAAATAGACATAAGACTTATTGTAAGCGTTGTATGAAAAGGCTGGGGTGCCCTGAATTTTTGAATTGTCCTCTATATTACTGGTAACTCCCGATTGGCCTTGAATTTTTACGTTATCACCGATCGTGATATGACCGCCAAAGCCTACTTGACCACCGATAACACAGTTTTTACCAATTTTGGTAGAACCTGCCACGCCAGTTTGAGCAGCAATAACGGTGTTTTCTCCAATTTCAACATTGTGGGCTATTTGAATTTGATTGTCAAGTTTAACTCCATTACCCACAGCGGTAACTCCCAAAGTAGCCCGGTCAATAGTTGAATTGGATCCCACATCAACATAATCTCCCAGCACTACAATTCCTGTCTGTGGAATCTTCTTATAGGTACCATTCTTCCGAGGAACGAAACCAAAGCCATCTGAACCAATTACAACTCCACTGTGTATCACACAGTTTTTACCTATAACTGTATCATCTAAAATTTTAGCACCCGCAAACACAATCGTTCCTGTTCCAATAGTTACGTTAGCACCAATATATACTTGAGGAAATATTTTAACATCATCTCCAATGTTAGAATCTTCTTCAATACAACTCAAATGACCTACAAAACAATTTTTACCCAATTGCACAGAGGAGTCGATAATGGCTGATTCAGCAATGCCAGACTTACTGGTTTTTACTTTATTGTAGTAATCCAATAATACCGAAAAAGAATCATAAGCATTTTGAACTCTAACCAGTGTGGTGGACAAATCTTCTTCTGCAACAAAATCTTCATCTACTATAGTTACAGAGGCCTGTGTTTTGTATATGAATTGGGTGTATTTAGGGTTTGATAAAAAAGTCAACGAACCTTGTTGAGCTTCTTCAATTTTTGAAAGCTGAAAAATTTCAACCTCGGGGTCTCCCTCTACAGTTCCCTCTAATTTGGTGGCAATTTGTTGAGCTGTAAATTTCATCTTTGCAAAAATATAAAATTTAAGTTAGATGTTTGTTCCTAGGAAAACATAAAAAATACTTCTGTTGGACTCTAGAAAGCTCCTCGGAATCAAAAAATGCATCTGCTTCCTGAAGTCCTTTTAAATTACCTTTTTTATCCATGATCAAAATTTCATTATCCTGAGGCATAAAAGTTTGATTTGAGATCACTTCCGTGAAAACAAAAAACTTAAAATCCTCTTCAGATAGGCCTTGCTTTCTCAACCGCTGGTATTTTTCCTCCACCTGATTTGACTCAAAAGGAACGTTTTGAACTTTAATTTTTAATAAATTTCTATTGATCAACATACTGGAGATTTTAGACAATACCTTATCATCGTCCTTTTGCCATGTTTTCAAGCCTTGTATAATATCTGAATCATCTAGTTGAAGAAACTTATTGAGTTGCTCGTTGTTCAAACTCCTATTCATATCGTCTTGAGACAAGAAAAAGTGTAAGGATTCGGAGGTCTGGGGTTCTTTTCCATTCTGGTAACAAAAACGGACCCTTTCCAAAACTCGAGTCAATAGAAATTCAGCAGAAAGACTGGTTTTATGGAGGTAAACCTGCCAATACATAAGTCTTCGGGCCATTAAGAATTTTTCTATGGAGTACAGACTCTTTTCTTCAAAAGCCAGTTGATCATCTACCACCACCATCATTTCAATGATTCGATTGCTGTTGATATTCCCCTCTGTAGCCCCAGAATAAAAACTATCTCTTTTCAAATAATCCATACGATCCAAGTCAACTTGTCCCACAATAAGTTGGTGCATGAATTTCCTAGGGTAATTGTTGGTAAAAATAGCGATCGCCATATCCAATGCACCATCCAATTGATCATTGAGCTTCTGCATCACTTCCAACGAAATTTCCTCATGCATTACTTGTCCAGCCAATATGGCTTCGGTGGTGTGAGAAAAGGGTCCATGGCCAATATCATGAAGCAAAATTGCCAATTGTAAAGCTTCTGCTTCTTCCTGACTAATTTTAACGGCTTTCTTTTTTAAAACACCAATAACCTCTTGCATTAAATGCATGGCACCTAGCGCATGCTCGAAACGGGTGTGATGTGCTCCAGGGTATACATAGTAAGAAAACCCCATTTGTGAAATCCTTCTCAAACGTTGAAACCAAGGATGGGATATTACCTTAAAGATTAATGGAGAACGAATACCAATAAATCCGTAAATTGGGTCGTTTAAAAGGGTTACCTTTTTTGTTTTCAAAATTGTTAATCTTAGGGCAAAGATATACAATATGACTCCAATCAAAATTCTATGGGTAGATGATGAAATTGAATTACTCAGGCCTCATTTTCTTTTCTTAGAAAATAAGGGCTATAAAACCACTCCCTGCAACAATGGCCAAGACGCATTATTAATGCTAAAGGATCAAGTCTTTGACGTGGTGTTGTTGGATGAAAATATGCCAGGTTTGGGAGGACTAGAGACTTTAAATGAGATCAAATTGCACTCTCCTAACCTTCCAGTCATTATGATTACCAAAAACGAGGAGGAACATATCATGGAAGAAGCCATTGGGGCAAAAATTTCTGATTATTTAATCAAACCCGTGAATCCCAATCAAATCTTGTTGGCTCTAAAGAAATTGCTCCAGCACAAAAATTTGATTGCTGAAAAAACCATCAATAACTATCAACAAGCATTTCAGCGAATATCAATGTCTATCAATGAACTAGATACTCACAATGATTGGGCGGAGTTTTATACCAAAATGCTCTATTGGGAAATGGAATTGGAGGGTCTTGATGATTTGGCCATGCTGGAGATTTTTCAAAACCAAATGAAAGAGGCCAATCGCCTTTTTTCAAAATTCATTGAAAACAATTACACAGATTGGATACAAAATAATACAGGACCAATCCTTTCCCACCAAATTCTAAAAGAAAAACTTTTTCCCCTACTCAAAAAAGAATCGGGTAAAACCACATTGATGTTGGTCATAGACAATCTCCGTTTTGACCAATGGAAAATGATGGCTCCAGTCATTGAAAATCATTATAAGAAAGAAGAAGAATTGAGTTATTACAGTATTCTTCCCACAACCACACATTATGCGAGAAATGCTTTATTCTCTGGAATGATGCCACTAGAAATGCAAAAAAAACATCCTGAATTGTGGGTGAATGAAAACGAAGAAGGTGGAAAGAATCTCAATGAAGCTGATTTTCTGAAAGCCCAGCTTGAACGCAATGGGATACATTCCCAATTTGGCTATTCAAAAATTACCAATCTAAAAGCAGGTAAAGAGTTAAGCCAATCGCTACACAACCACCAAAAAGAAGATTTGATGGTGGTTGTATACAATTTTGTAGATATGATTTCCCATGCCAAAACAGAAATGGAAATCATCAAAGAATTGGCTTCTGACAACAAAGCTTTTAGATCTCTAACGTTTTCGTGGTTTAAAAACTCTCCTTTATTGGAAATCATTCAACAAGCGAGAAAATTGGATTTCAATCTGATCATTACTACCGATCACGGAACCATTAATGTAGATCAAGCGATCGAAATTAAAGGGGATCGCAAAGTTAGCATGAACCTCCGTTATAAGGCTGGACAAAGTTTAAGTTATAACGCTAAATCCGTAATGGAAGTCAATGATCCCAGAGCCATTCAGTTGCCAGCCCCCCACCTGAACAGTAAGTTTATTTTTGCTACAGAACAACAGTACTTTGTCTATCAGAACAATTTTAACCATTACGCCAATCATTTTCGAAACACCTTTCAGCACGGAGGAATATCTATGGAAGAAATGATCATCCCTTTTGTTGTAATGCGTCCACGATAGTATTAAATTTGCCCCATGTCATTTCAATTTCATTTGGATCAAATTGACAAAGCTGTTGATTTTTTAGACAAGCATTTGAATACTACTGTCATTTGTTTTGACGGTCCCATGGGTGCTGGTAAAACCACCTTGGTCTCAAGCTTGTGCCAAAAATGGGAGGTTACAGATCCCATTTCCAGCCCTACTTTCTCCATAGTCAATCATTACCAGAGCCAGATCAAAGGAAAAATATATCACTTTGACTTCTATCGACTCAAAAGCGTAAACGAAGCCTTAGATATTGGAGTGGAGGAATATTTGGATTCTGAAAATTTCTGTCTTATTGAATGGGGAGAAAGAATCAAACCTCTTCTACCTTCAGATTACTGTATCGTAAATATTGAAGTAAATGAGAATCAATTAAGAACCATAAATATAGTAAATACATGAGTTTTTTATACCGACTGGGATTTTATTTAATGGGTTTTGCCATTGGGCTTATTTTTTTGGCTATGATACTGAAGGGAAAAAAAACAAGCTGTAATTATGGTCCCAATGATAGGGTGATCAGTAATCTTTCGAAAAAATCTTGGAAACCTCAGCCCCTGTTGAATAAAACCTTTGATTCCATTGCCTTTCAAGCCTTTCTCAAAAAAGCAAGTGTGGACTTTGGCAAAAGCAACACCCAGAAAGACAGTTGTAATACATACTTCATAAATGGATATTGGAGTGATACAGCCATTTCCTTAGAAGTTGAAAATTGTGAAAAAACAATAGAGGTATTGGAACTCATTTACCGCAGCGAATGATCCAAACACTGCCTCAATTCAATCTAATGTTTTATTTTTGTAAGCGTGAATCTTCGGTTACAGAATGAATTATTCGGTAGAATGACCCCCCAGATCTTTAATGACCATGCCAAGTACAGTCGAAGCTCAACCGTTAAAAAATAATAAACAGTAACACATGAAAAAGGCAACATCGGCCATAATTGGTAAAGGCTACAAGGTTTTGTTTTCTGAAAAAGCTTATGCTGACCTTCAATCCCTATTAGAGTCATCGTCCTATTCTTCTGTATTTATTTTGGTGGACACCAACACTCAAGGCTATTGCCTACCCTTGTTTTTGGAATATTTCCCTGATTTAGAGGCAGCACCTGTTTTAAGTATCGATGCGGGAGAGGAACACAAACATTTGGAAAGTTGTCAAGGAGTTTGGCAACAGCTTTCGGATATGGGAGCAGATCGCAAAAGCCTTTTGATCAATGTGGGAGGCGGTGTGGTAACTGATCTTGGGGGGTTTGTCGCGGCTGCTTTCAAAAGAGGGATTGATTTTGTGAATGTCCCCACCACCCTATTGTCAATGGTCGACGCTTCCGTTGGAGGAAAAACAGGTGTTGACTTGGGCGGTTTAAAAAATCAAATTGGTATTATTACCCATCCTAAAATGGTGATCGTCGATACACGTTATTTGAATACCCTTCCAGAAAACGAATACAAAAGTGGCTATGCCGAAATGTTAAAGCATGGCATCATCCGAGATCAGAAGTATTTTAGAGAATTATCTACCTTTAAGTCATTGAAAAATGAAAATATAGAGGATTTCATTCACCATTCTGTTGAAATAAAAAATTCAGTGGTCACTGAAGATCTTTTCGAATCTAACTTGAGGAAAATACTCAACTTTGGTCATACTTTAGGACATGCCATTGAAACTTATTGCTTAACCCATCCCAACAAAACCATCTTATTGCATGGGGAAGCCATTGCCATTGGCATGATTACCGAAGCTTATTTGGCCACCTTGTTGAGTGGACTCAGCAAGACTGCAGCTGAGGAGATTAAAAGTGTTTTTTTGAAAATATTCCCTAAGGTTTCTTTCTCAAAAGAGGACATCACTTCAATTCTAGAATTGTTGAGATACGATAAAAAGAACAGTCATGGCAAAGTAAAGTTTGTCCTGTTGAAAGACATTGGTCAACCCGCAATTGATATTGAGGTTAAGCCAGAGCTCTTTGCGGATGCATTTGCATTTTACCAGCGCCATTAGGCTGAATTCCTACTCGCATTGATGTTTCCAAACAAGGAACGGGTTACCATCTTCTCATATAATTCCAATGTTTCTTCGGAAGTATCTCCTGAATTTTTAGCCTCGAGTATTTGCATTAAAGCAGACTGTTGGATGGTTAGCAAAGGTTGAACTATTTCTTCTCTAATCTTAATAGAAGCTTTACCAGCAGGTTCGTTTTCCATCAATTCATTAAAACCAGTCAACTTGAGAATCATCTCTTTAGTCAGTAAAAACTCATTGTGAATCAAATTCCAAAAGTCTCCGAAACGCTTGTCATTTTGCATATAGGCGGTCAAAGCAAAAAATGATTTGGTCAGACTCATCATACTATTGGCGATCAAGGTTCGGAAAAAAGAAGATTGCTGATACAATTGAATTACTTTTTCAAAATGATCATTGTCTTCAAACTTCTTTAATGCTGTACCTACACCATAGAATCCGGGAACGTTTTGCTTGGATTGACTCCAACTGCCTACAAAGGGAATGGCTCTAAGATCAGAAAAGTCGAGTTTTTTCGAACTCCCTCTTTTGGAGGGACGACTCCCTATATTGGCCTTGGCATAATATTTTAGGGTCGTCATTTCTTCCAGATAGGGAATGAACTCAGGACGTGCTTTGAAATCCTGATAGGCTTGGTGACTTTCGTCTGCCAATTGATTCATGGTTTCGCGATTTTCATCAGAAAGAACATTTCGTTCTGAATTGAACACTTGATTTTGTATACCCGAACTGAGTAATTGCTCGAGGTTGTATTGACAAGAATCGTTGGTTCCAAAATTGGAACTGATCGTTTGCCCTTGGATGGTAAGTTGAATCTCATCGGCTTGAATTTTCTTACCCATCGAAGCATAGAATTCATGGGTGTTACCACCTCCTCTGGCAGGTGGTCCTCCCCTACCATCAAAGAAAGCTACATTGATCCCACATTGATTGGACAAGCCTGTCAAATCCTCTTTGGCTTTGTATATACTCCAATTAGCCATAAAATATCCCCCATCTTTGGTGCCATCGGAAAATCCTAACATTACGGTTTGTTTGTTCCCTCTTAATTCCAAATGCGTTCTGTATTCAGGATTTTCATATAGGGTTTCCATGATTTTTTCACAGACCTTCAAATCAGGAATGGTTTCAAAAAGTGGAATGATGTCAACCGTTGGTTGATCCCAATCACAAATTTTGTGCAAGGCAAAAAGCTCTAAAATGTTATCTATAGATTGACAGTTACTTATGATATAACGATTACAACCTCGTTCTCCATTTTGCTGTTGGATAACACGCATGGCACGGATACTTTCCAAAGTTTCCTTTGTGATGGTCGTTTCAAATAAATCTGAAGGCACATCTCCTTTGAGAGTGGTCAAAACTTTATGTCGGGAAGGGGTATCCAATTGATCAAAATTTTCTGGTAATCCCTGAACGTATTTTCTGATATCAGGATGAGAGAATATCTCGTCAAACACTTGTTTGTGAACCCTAGAGTCTTGTCGGATATCCAAACTGGCAAAGTGAAATCCAAAAATTTTCACCTTGTGTTTTAAATCCAATATCATCGATTCGTATAGTCCGTCACTATGGTTAACGATGACACGATGAATTTCATCCAAAGCCTTTTCGAAATAGGCTATATTGAAGTGATCTGGTTTTTTCTTAGAAAATAAAGAAGCATACAGGTCACCCTCCAAAGCGTCTAGTTTTTCTTCCAAACCGTTAAAGGTAAGGCTTCGCTTCATTTTTCTTACTTCTCTAAAATAGTTTCTCAATATGGAGAATTTCAGACGTTCAGCTGTTTTAAGGGTGATTTCGGGGGTAACATAGGGATTTCCATCCCGGTCACCACCAGGCCAAAAACCAAAATCAAAAATAGAGTTGTCTAACTCAGCTTTGTCGAATACGTGCCTTTTGATATAGGTATAAATCGTACTGGCGGAATGATAGAATACATTTTCTAGGTACCATATTAGGCTAACCGCCTCATCCAACGGCGTTGGTTTAATTTTCTTGTAAAATTTTGTTTTACCCAATTGGGTTAGCAAAAGTTTAACTTTTTCAAGTTCTCCATGAACGATGGCATTTGATAAATCATTGATGATGCCCAAAACACTTCCTGGATAAAACTGGGTAGGATGGGCCGTCAGTACGATTCTCACTTTAGAACGATTAAGATAGTCTTTTAACTCATCTACTTTTTGATGGGTCGATGCATCTTCTTTGATGTGACGTATCGTTCCCCTCCCATGCATATTATTGACATAACCAAAGGAAGCATCTTCAATGGCATCAAAGAGAACTACCTGACGCTCAATGTATTGTATAAACCTAAAAAGTAAATCAATTCGTTCTTTTTCATCATACTCGGGAAGATATCGGCTAAAAAAGGTAGCAGTGATTTCCTTAGGGTCTAATTTTTGTTCATAAGCCTTCTTGCAATGATCCGAAAAAAGAGGAATCAAAACAGAGGTGTTTCTTATGGTATCAAACGGAAGGGTGAGAAAAAGGCTGTTATAAATTTGAAATTTGGAGAGGACACTCTCGTTAAATCTTTCGATTTTAGGTTTTCTAGCCATTGGTTTTAAAGATATGTAGCTGGTTTATAGTTCATTAAAAATTCTATGCATTAGTCTTTTCTTGTCGTTAATGCTTTCTTCGAGAGAAATCATGGTTTCTGTTCTGGAAACCCCATCAATGTCATCGATCATAAAAATGATGTCTTTTGCGTGTTTAGTATCGTGTGCCCTTACTTTGCAAAAAATATTAAACTTACCCGTTGTAATATGGGCTACAGTAACGAAAGGAATATTGTTCAAGCTTTCAATTACGTCATTAATTACTTTAGTTTTCTCTAAGAAAATTCCGATGTAAGCGATAAAAGAATATCCTAGTTTGACATAATCAAGATTAAGAGAAGACCCTTTGATAATTCCAGCCTCTTCCATTTTTTTTACCCTTACATGAACAGTTCCGGCAGAGATAAAAAGTCGCTTGGAAATGTCGGTAAAAGGCACTCGGGTGTTGTCGATCAGAATATCCAAAATTTGATGATCAACATCATCTAATTTCACCTTATTCATAATTGTTAGTTTTTTTGCAAAAATAAGGAATATTTTTAAAAATATTCAATAAAAAATGATTTTTACTACTGTTTTTTTATTAAAACAGTCTTTTTTAGGAGATTTCTATACTTTGATTAGGGGAAAAATTGAGGGTAGAAAAAGAGAATATTTCATTAGCGCGTGCCCTTCGATGTGCCAATAGGTCTAATTTTTGTGAAAAACTGTGGCAAATTGGAGTAAAAAGAACACTTCCCTCCTTTTTTTCTTCTTTGTACTGCAGGGCAAGTTCTTGATTTTTAAAAAGACCATTTTCTGTCTTGATATCGATATTCTCAACGATGATATCTACATAATCCTTTTGATTCTCGGGGATTTTATGATAATCATCAACCGAATGATTCTTGTAGGACGCCGTATAAATTGAATTCAAGCCTACCCGAAGGGATTTTAGTATCATTTCTTTGGTGAAATTACGGTCGTAATCCATTTCATAATGACCAGCCTCATATAAAATGGTAGGAACTCCAAGGGAGGTAAAACGATCGCCAACACAATTGGGATTAAAAGTGTCGTCATAACGTCCAATTTGATGGGGTATATCTTTCTGTAAATCTTCATTGATAGCGGCAATCAGTTGCATGGCTTTGATACGGGCCTTGGTCAAGGTTCGATCCTCATCGGCAGCAGGAGAGAGAAAGGCTAGTGTGGCGGGTTGGCCTTTTTTACCTGCGGCAAAAATAGTTCGTTGACCGTGAAGGTTAAAGCAAAAATGAGGGGCAAAATTTTCAAAAACAGCGTTTAAAGCCACACTTTCGGGCTGGGTTAGGTCTTGGGCATCACGATTCAGATCAACTCCATTGGCGTTTACTCGAGTATAGGCATCCGCTCCATCAGGACTTAGTTGAGGGATGATCATTAAAGTTAGTCCTTTTAAGAGTTCGGCTCCCTGCGGACTGTGCAAATGATTAAATAAATCCAATAAAGCTCGAGTAGTGGTGGATTCATTTCCATGCATTTGGGACCACATCAGCACCTTTACAGGTCCTTTACCTAGTTGGTGGGCATATATGGGTTGTTTTAAGATTGAATGACCCACAACGCTTGTTGGCAGTTTGAATGACAAGGTCTTTAAAAGAGCATCCCATTTTTGTGGCGATAAAAAACGTTGTTCGGAAATCATATAATCAAATATTTTACAAATGTAAACAAGTCAAAGTTTACAAATTTAAACAAGTAATGTTCACATTTCTATACAAATAAGCGCTTGAAATGGAATGTATTGTAAACATTTGTATACTTACATTATCAATCGTAATATATAATATTGTAAATCAGTAGTTTATATTATTTTATTAAATAATAGATTCATAAAAAATATTCTTTAAACCATTGAAATTAATCTGTATTATTTTAATATCTTCGTAGTAAATCAAAACTGTTTACAATGTTAAACATTAGTGAGATTGTCCGAAGAATCGAAGAGGTTAGAAGCAACCACCAGCTCTCTGCGGCAGGTTTCGCTTCCAAAATTGGAGTGCAACGTTCCGCTATGTCACACATACTCTCTGGTAGAAATAAACCCAGTTTGGAATTCTTGATGAAGATTCATGAAGCTTTTGACGAAGTTGGATTGGATTGGCTTGTATTGGGTACTCGTTCTACTACTCCACCAAAGCAGGATCAAGATTTATTTCCTTCTCTTGAAGAAGAGAAAGACCACCCTACAATTTCTCAAGAGACTGTTTCAATCTCTAAAAAAACTGAAATTGAAAATCCATTTTCAAATCAATCTGAAGAAAGTGAATCTCCCAAAGAAATCATTTATCTTTACAACGATGGAAGTTTTGAAAGGTTTGTCCCTAAAAAATAGCATTTTTACGTCGATCTGCTTTGGATCATTATTCTTTTATTCCTGCTACTCTGTTGAACGAGATTGTAAAAAGTTTCATACCGGCTCATTTGAATTCAGCACCCTGATTAACGGAGAAATCAAAACGTCTTATTTTACCCGAACGGAGGAACTTGAAATAGAAAGCTACGAAGGTAAGATTGATTCAGCAAGCATTCGTTGGGTCAACGATTGTGAATGTATTCTAACCAAACTCAACCCCATTTCTAACCAAGACAAACGTCCGATCCAAATTAAAATACTTTCTACTGAAGCAAATACCTATACTTTTGAGTATTCATTGGTTGGAAAAACGGACAACAAGCAGCGAGGAACCATCCAAAAAACCAACTAGATCATGGAATCTTTCTTTAGCACGGAGATTTTGTCGGCCCTATTGACACTTACTTTTTTAGAAATTGTTCTTGGAATTGACAATATTCTTTTTGTTTCAATCATTGCCGGAAAACTAACAGGTAAGCAACAAAAAAAAGCAGTTAGAATTGGACTGGCTATGGCCATGATCCTCCGCTTGGTGCTTTTGTTGGGTATTTCTGTTTTGATGCGAATGCAGGCCACCTGGATAAAATTGGATAACCCCATCATTCAGGCTGAAATTTCGGGCCAAGCCATTATTCTATTTTTGGGAGGTTTATTTCTTTTGTATAAAAGTACCAAAGAGATCTACGAAAAGGTTGAGTTAAAAGAAGATCAAAACATTCATCTTCGAGGCCAAACTTCGTTGACCAAAGCTGTTTTGCAAATAACATTGATCAATCTGGTTTTTTCTGTGGATTCCATATTGACGGCACTGGGAATGAGTAACGGTCTCCCCCACGCTGGCATGGTAATGGGAACAGCCATTGTGGTATCGGTTTTGATCATGATGTTGTTTGCTCACCCAGTGGGTGATTTTGTTAATCAACACCCGTCTCTTCAAGTATTAGGACTTTCTTTTCTTTTATTAATTGGATTTATGTTATTAGCAGAAGCAGCTCATTTGTCCCATACTGAAATATTGGGCCAAACAGTGGGGTCAATCCCCAAAGGCTATCTTTATTTCGCTATTGCTTTTTCACTGGGAGTGGAGTTCATCAATATGAAGTTGAGAAAAAAACCATAAACATTATAGGTTTAGCTTGATTTGTGAATCCTCATCATCTCCATTCAATTCTTCTAAATCATTGACTTCTATTTCCTCAACGGGCCCTTCGTTATCGTCATAGGGCAAAGCTTCCTTGAGTACTATGTTTTTAATTTTTTGTTGGGTCAGTTGGTTACCCAAAGCTTTAAAACCCTTGACGGCTATAAATTCTTCGGCATTGACTTCCATTGGTGGAATGGGGTCTTTGTCTCTTGGTTTTACGAAGTTGACCGTTATCAACGGGCGCCAATCGGTATTGAGGAAAAGCAACTCCCCTTCGGGCTTGATGAACTGATCTTCCTTGGTTTCGGTTTCAATTAAGAATCTTTTGATAAAATACCTTCGTTTTTCTTGGTCAAAATAGACTGCTGTAATGGGTTTGTTGGGAGCCCATTTCTCAATACAAATCAACTGCTCGTCAAAATGTAATGTCAATTCAGGAATCACCACCTTAGCATTTCCCTGCTTATTGATCAGTAATATTTTATCTTCTCCTTTAAAAGCACCGAGTAGAGTGCCCCTCTCATCGGTATTGAGTCTTTTGATGGTTTGGTCGAACCATATTTTTCTAGGCTTGAGTGTGGAGACTCCTTTTTCTTTGAGTTCTACACGGAGGATGTTGTATTTGGTAACGGTATTACCTCTTACGCCTCTACCTTTGATTTGTAAATCGGCGAAATCTAGGTCCCATTTGAGTTTTTTGACTTTTCCTGTATTTCTTAAAAGTATGGTCACCACCTCAGCTTCTCCATTGGGATTGGCCGTAAAATACAAGACCGAGGAACCCGCAGTTCCTTGGGTCATGTCGTATACCTTCTCACGGGTTATTCCTTTAACTGCAAACCTTTTGATAAAGGAGCTGCCTTTGTTACCGTCTTTATAAATCATATTATAGATGGTACGGGCATCATTCTTCTTAAAAATGGCGGCATGAATAATCTCTTTGCCAACAAAAACCTTACTGTCCACTCTTACTACTTGCATTTTACCTTCTCTGGTAAAAACAATGATATCGTCAATATCGGAACAGTCGCAAAGGTATTCGTCTTTTTTGAGTGAAGTTCCAATAAATCCCTCCGACCGATTGAGGTATAGTTTTTGATTTCTGACGACTACTTTTCGGGCATCGACATCATCAAAAATTCTTATTTCAGATTTGCGTTCTTTTTCTTTTCCATAGGTTTTGATCAGGTGCTTAAAATAGTTGATGGCATAGTCTACCAAATGGGCCAAGTGATTTTTTACTTCGGCAATTTCTCCTTCTAATGCCTCAATTTTTTGTTGAGCTTTGTCGATATCAAATTTAGATATACGCTTAATTTTAATTTCTGTCAAACGCACCAAATCCTCTTCTATCACTGGTCTTTTCAGTGAGGTAATATGCGGTTCTAACCCCTTGCGAATGGCTTCCAATACGCCTTCCCAAGTGTTTTCCTCCTCTATGTCTCGGTAAATTCTGTTTTCAATAAATATCCTTTCCAAGGAGGCATAATGCCATTGGTTTTCCAGTTCTTGCAGTTGCACTTCCAACTCTTTTTTGAGCAGGGTTACGGTGTGGTCTGTGGAAAGGATAAGCATTTCGCTTACACCAATAAAATGGGGCTTGTTGTCAATGATGACACAGCCTAAAGGAGAAATGGAACTTTCACAATCGGTGAAAGCGTAGAGGGCATCGATGGTTTTGTCGGGGGAGATTCCCGAGGGCAGGTGAATGATGATTTCCACACTGGCCGCGGTATTGTCTTCAATTTTTTTGATTTTTATTTTCCCCTTTTCGTTCGCTTTGAGGATATTATCAATCAAACCTGAAGTGGTGGTTCCATAGGGGATTTCATTGATGACCAAGGTGTTTTTGTCCAACTGACTGATCTTGGCCCTGACCCTTACTTTGCCTCCTCGATTCCCGTCATTATAGGCTTGAACATCAATAATTCCTCCTGTCTGAAAGTCAGGATAGAGTTTGAATTTTTTTCCTTTGAGGTGCTGGATACTTGCGTTGAGGAGCTCTATAAAGTTATGTGGGAGTATTTTGGTTGAAAGGCCTACGGCAATCCCCTCCGCCCCTTGGGCCAAAAGTAAAGGGAACTTAACTGGCAAATGAACGGGTTCTTTTTTTCTTCCGTCATAGGAAAGTTGCCAATCGGTCACTTTGGGACTGAACACTACTTCTAGGGCAAACTTAGAGAGTCTGGCTTCAATATATCTAGAAGCGGCAGCACGGTCACCAGTAAGGATGTTTCCCCAATTCCCTTGGGTATCGATCAACAGTTCTTTTTGACCAACTTGAACCATGGCATCGGCAATACTGGCATCACCGTGGGGATGGTACTGCATGGTATGTCCCACAATATTGGCCACCTTGTTGTACCGACCATCGTCCAGATCTTTCATGGAATGAAGAATCCTGCGCTGAACGGGTTTTAGTCCATCATAAATGGCAGGGACGGCACGCTCCAAAATAACATAGGAGGCATAGTCAAGGAACCAATCCTTGTACATGCCCGTAACTTTGACCAGGGTATCCCCGTCATTGTTTCCTTCAGGTATTTGTTCGTGCTCTAAATCATCCATGTATTAAACCATTTCTTCGGCTACATCCAGCTCAACTTTGAGGTTGTCTATGATAAATTTTTGACGGTCTTGGGTGTTTTTGCCCATATAGAATTGCAATAAATCCTCGGTAGTAGTGGATTTGTCCATCATGACGGGATCCAAGCGAATGTCATCACCTATAAAGAATTTAAATTCGTCTGGGGAAATTTCTCCAAGCCCTTTGAATCGGGTGATCTCAGGTTTTCCACTCAGCTTTTGAATCGCATCTTTCCTTTCTTGTTCACTGTAACAATAAAAGGTTTGTTTTTTGTCTCTTACCCTAAACAAGGGGGTTTGTAGGATATACAAATGACCTTCTTTGATCAACTCAGGGAAAAACTGCAAGAAAAAGGTGATGAGGAGTAAACGAATGTGCATTCCATCTACATCGGCATCGGTGGCGATCACTATATTGTTGTAGCGTAAGTCCTCCATGCTCTCCTCTATGTTTAGCGCCGCTTGTAAAAGGTTGAATTCTTCGTTTTCATAGACTATTTTTTTGCTCATCCCAAAGGTGTTGAGGGGTTTTCCCCTAAGACTGAAAACCGCTTGGGTATTGACATCCCTTGATTTGGTAATGGAACCACTGGCAGAATCTCCCTCCGTGATAAAGATGGTGGATTCCAAACGACGGTCTTTTTTGAGATCACCCAGGTGTACCCTGCAATCTCTGAGCTTTTTGTTGTGAAGACTGGCTTTTTTGGCCCTTTCTTTGGCTAGCTTTCGAATGCCAGAAAGTTCTTTGCGTTCTTTTTCTGCTTGTAGGATTTTGCGACGAATGGCTTCGGCCGTCTCAGTATTTTTATGAAGGAAGTTATCGAGTTGGGTTCCTAGAAAATCATTGATATAGGCTCGTACAGACGGCATTTTCTCTCCCATTTCGGTCGATCCCAATTTGGTTTTGGTCTGGGACTCAAACACAGGTTCCATTACTTTGATGCTGATGGCGGAGATGATAGACTTCCGTATGTCGGAAGCATCAAAGTTTTTTCCAAAATGTTCTCTGATGGTTTTGACCAAGGCTTCTCTAAAAGCGGCTTGATGGGTTCCTCCTTGGGTGGTGTTTTGTCCGTTGACAAAGGAATGATACTCTTCACTATACTGTGATCGACTGTGGGTGATCGCCACTTCAATGTCTTCTCCCCGCAAATGGATAATGGGGTACAATAAATCGGAAGCATTGGTTTGATCTTCTAGTAGGTCTTTTAGTCCGTTTTCAGAAAAGAATTTTACGCCATTGAGGTCTATGGTGAGCCCTGGATTTAGATATACGTAGTTTTTAAGCATCCGCTCGACGTATTCCAAGCGGTATTTATAGTTTTTAAAGATGGAGGTGTCAGGCTCAAAAACAACTCGGGTTCCCCTTCTTTTGGAGCTGGAGGCAACCGCCTCTTCTTCGATCAGATTCCCGAATTGAAAAATAGCAGCGGTGGTTTGATTTTCTCTGACCGACTCTACTCTAAACATGGAGGACAAAGCATTGACTGCTTTGGTCCCCACACCATTGAGTCCCACAGATTTTTTAAAGGCCCGAGAATCGTATTTCCCCCCTGTATTCATTTTGGAAACCACATCCACTACTTTCCCCAAGGGTATGCCTCGACCGTAATCTCTTACACTTACTTTGCTGTCTTTGATGACAATGTCAATGGTTTTACCAGCACCCATTACAAATTCATCAATACAGTTGTCCAGTACTTCTTTAAGGAGGATGTAGATGCCATCGTCGGGAGAAGAACCATCCCCCAGTTTTCCGATGTACATACCCGGTCGCATTTGAATGTGTTCCTTCCAATCCAGCGATCGGATGTTCTCTTCGGTGTATTGCGTTTCTTTGGCCATAATCGTATGCTAATTTATAATTTGAAGGCCAATTTATAAGTTGAATCCAGTCAAAGAAATTAACAAATTACATTCCCCGATTGTTGAGAAGTTTGCATTACACTCCCTTATTGATTAGGCTTTTGAAAGAATATTTTTATAGATTGCCAAACAATCATTTGGATTCTCTAAACCCATTAATTTAGTTTTAAACTTTTTCTATACTTTCCCTGCCTATGAAAGCAGCAATACCCTCAAGTAAGATCAATGGAGATTTTATACATATGGTCTTTTTTTGGCTTAAAAACCCCGACAGCGCCTCTGACCGGGAAGCCTTTAAAAATGCATTGACTCAATTTATCAACACCAATCCACAAGTGGTGGGCTCCCATATCGGTGAACCTGCAGCTACTGACCGCCCTGTAATTGACAATTCTTATACCTATAGCCTGGTGGTTACATTTCCCGATTTGGCTACTCACGATGCTTATCAAGTGGATCCCACCCATCTGTTGTTTATCGAACAAGGTAAAGCACTTTGGGAAAAGGTGGTGATCTATGATTCTGTAATGAACTAAGGCCCTTCTAGGTTTTTTTTACTGGAAAGCGTTAATAAAGGAATATAAACGCTATATAGTGTTTATCTACTAGTTGGTCAGTAATTGCTTGTCGTATGTTAAATCTCACTTTGCGCTCCTTTTTAACTAATTACTGACCGACGGCATTCGTAAATTACGCTGATGACCAAGGAAATTGAGTGTTTAGATAGATAAATTAAAACGTGCCTTGTAACGTACTGACAACATAAGTGTATAGCTAATTAGAAACAATAATGGCTCCCTATGAGACTGTGTCTCACTCGCCATACACGAATGACGTTACACGTTAAACCTAAAATGCATCACATCGCCGTCGTCAACGACATAGTCCTTCCCTTCTACCCTCATTTTTCCTGCTTCTTTGACTTTTTGTTCGCTTCCCAATTCGTTGTAGTACTGATAGGAGATGACTTCGGCACGGATAAAACCTTTTTCAAAATCGGTATGGATGACGCCTGCGGCCTGAGGAGCGGTAGCTCCTTTGGGAATGGTCCATGCACGAACTTCTTTTTCTCCTGCGGTAAAATAAGTTTGTAGTGAAAGTAATTGGTAGGCAGCTCGGATCAGTTTGGCGGAACCTGGTTCAGAAAGTCCCAAATCCTCAAGGAACATTTGCCTTTCATCATAGGATTCCAATTCATTGATATCGGCCTCTATACTCACCGCAAGAATCAATACTTCAGCATTTTCTTGGGCTACTGCCGCTTTGATTTGGTTTACGTAATCATTTCCATCAACAGCAGCATCCTCACTGACGTTACAAACATACATCACAGGTTTATCAGTAATCAGTTGAAGGGTATTGACATAGTTCATACGATCTTCTTCCGAGAAGGGAATTGATCTTACATTTTGTGCGGCTTCAAGGGAAGCAATGATTGTATTTAAGACTTCCAATTCCTTTTGTGCCTCTTTGTTTCCAGTCTTGGCTGCCCGTTGGATTTTATCCCTTCTTTTTTCTGTACTTTCTAGGTCTTTTAATTGGAGTTCAATGTCAATGGTCTCTTTATCTCTCAGAGGGTCGACAGAACCGTCGACATGGACGATATTATCATCTTCAAAACACCTCAAGACATGAAGAATGGCATCGGTTTCCCTGATGTTTCCCAAAAATTGGTTTCCCAACCCCTCCCCTTTACTGGCTCCTTTGACCAAACCAGCGATATCAACAATTTCTACTGTAGCAGGAATTACTTTTTCAGGATTGACCAAATCGGTCAATCTATCGAGACGTGGATCGGGTACGTTGACCACCCCTATGTTAGGTTCTATGGTACAAAAAGGAAAATTGGCGCTTTGCGCTTTGGCATTAGAGAGGCAATTGAATAGGGTGGATTTGCCCACATTGGGCAAGCCTACGATTCCAGCTTTCATAAATAATGGGATTAATCGTGATGCATAAAGCGTTGTTTACCCAACAACACTTCTTCTGTTTCTACATGGTCTTCGTCAGGAACACAACAATCAACAGGACAAACGGCAGCACACTGCGGTTCGTCATGGAATCCTTTGCATTCCGTACACTTATCGGGAACAATATAGTAGAACTCGTCAGATACAGGAATTTGAGTTTCTTCGGCATTTACGGCTTTCCCGTTCGGCAATACCACATCTCCCTTTAAATCGGTTCCGTCTTCGTATCGCCAATCATCAGCACCTTCATAAATCGCTGTATTGGGGCACTCGGGTTCGCACGCGCCACAATTGATACATTCGTCGGTGATGATAATGGCCATAATGAATATGTTTATTTAAATTTGACAACAAAAGTAAGACCTAAAATCATTCTTTACAAATAAATGAGTCAACTGGAAGATAGAATCAAAGCATTAGAAAAATTAGGTCATTTTTTCCGTCATATTTCAGAGGATAATCCTCGATATGATCCCTTTTTTGAGGTCATTGAAAATGCCCAACACCAAAATGGATGGTTTAAAAAAGACGCTTGCCTGATGGCCATTAAGGCCTGGGGAGTCGCTCTTGAAGCGGATTATATTTCAAAATGGATTGGTCCTTATGCTCTAACGACACAAGCCCAACCCAAAACCATTGCAGTGATCATGGCTGGAAATATTCCATTGGTGGGACTACACGATCTGATCTCCATATGGATTTCGGGCCATAAAGCACTGGTCAAATGCGCTACCAAAGACAATCTTTTGATTCCATTTTTGGTGAGTACCGACCCTTTTCTAGAATCCATGACCACCTTTACCAAAGGTAAACTCGAAGGGTTTGATGCAGTTATAGCCACAGGAAGCAACAATGCTGCCCGATATTTTGATCATTATTTTTCTAAATACCCCCACATCATCCGAAAAAACAAAAACGGGATTGCCGTTTTGGACGGAACAGAATCCACTAGTGACTTGGAAGGTCTTGGGAAAGACATGTTACAATATTATGGATTGGGATGCCGCAATGTTTCTAAACTCTATCTGCCCAAAAATTTTGATCTCAATCAAATTTTTGGCGGGCTCTACCCTTATGCCCATGTCATAGAAATGAACAAATACGCCAACAATTACGATTATAACAAGGCAGTGTATTTGATGAGTGAATTTGATTTTTTGGAAAACGGTTTTTTTATGTTAAGAGAGGAAAAAGCCATTTCCTCTCCCATTGCCACTGCCCATTATGAATTTTACGACGATCCCACCTCCCTCAGTAAACATCTAGAAGAACAACAAGAACATATCCAATGTATTGTTTCCAACGCTGGTATTACTGGAGCCATCGCTTTCGGACAAGCCCAAAATCCAGCGCTGTGGGATTATGCAGACGGAGTAGATACCCTAGCCTTTCTAAAATCACTTTAAAGATTGGATTTTAAGGTTACTGCTATTGTTGAAAAAATTGATAAAATTTAATCTTTATTCAATTGGTAATTAAACTGAACTTTTGATATTTGCACTTTGAAAATTGATATGAAAAAACACAATTTCAGTGCGGGTCCTGCCATCCTTCCACAAGAGGTAATTCAGGGTGCCGCCCAAGCCGTTTTAGAACTGGATAACATCGGTTTATCACTGATTGAAATTTCTCACCGAAGCAAAGAATTTATAGGGATTATGGAAGAGGCCTGTTCTCTTTCACTTCAGTTATTGGGATTGGAGAATAAAGGATATAAAGCCATGTTCCTCCAGGGAGGTGCGAGTATGCAGTTCTTGATGACCGCCTATAATTTATTGGAAAATAAAGCAGGATATGTCAACTCTGGAACTTGGTCAACCAAGGCGATCAAAGAAGCCAAACTACTGGGAGAAGTTCATGAATTGGCCTCTTCTAAAGACCAAAATTTTAATTATATACCCAAGGGCTACGATATCCCCAATGACCTGGATTATCTTCACCTGACAACCAACAATACTATATTTGGTACCCAATACAAATCTTTGCCCGATACCGATGTTCCTTTAGTGGCCGATATGAGTTCTGATATTTTTTCAAGACCATTTGATTACTCCAAATTCGATATGTTCTATGCTGGAGCTCAAAAAAACATGGGACCTTCAGGCGTTACA
>Ga0209603_1000637_pt1 | contig 41132 bp, 29 predicted proteins | sample COGITO_mtgs_1206_FD_184812 | JGI IMG/M metagenome (GOLD analysis project Ga0209603, IMG submission 184812) | Pelagic marine microbial communities from North Sea - COGITO_mtgs_120607 (SPAdes) (version 2) | ecosystem: Environmental > Aquatic > Marine > Epipelagic ...
TATCCATTAGGATTGGTAGATTCAAAAGTACCACCATAACCAAACGGTAAATATTGAAGAGCATTAGAACCACCAAACCAACCACAGTTTAGTATCATTTTTGAAGAGTTTTTATGATTAAGCTCTGTATTAGAAAACCTTCTAAGCTCATCAAGTTCTTGAGACATCTGTTCCATTTGATAAATAAGAGGAGCTAGAGTTTCAAAAGCATCTTCATCTTCTAAGTATTCTTTATTAGTAAACTTAGACTGCATTCTATTTAACTTAGTAGAGTCTACTTTGTCAGAGTCGCTACCAGTAGTAGAATATATCCTATTATGTTTTTTATTTGCTAATGCCATAATTATGTTGTTGTATCGTATTCTAAAACTACACTCATAGTAACTCCATAAAGAGCAGTACTATCTGTTCTTCTTATTGCTATAGTTTGGCCTTTAGTAAAAACCCAATCAGAAGCACAATCTCCAACCATAGAATTGTTGTAAGATGTTAAAACTAAATCTGTACCTACTTGGTCAGATAAAGGATCGTCATCTCCATTTACATACAACTCAAATGTAGATACCGCTGGAGTTCCAGTACCTTGATTCCAAGAGGTTATTCTAGTTACCTTACCACCAAAAGGAACTACAAACATTGTAGTGTATGATGCTGCACTTAAACTAGTGCTTTCACTTGTGGTTGCACCACTTATAGGAACGTAAATAGCAGAAGTAGAGCTACTCCAATAAGCAGCAGTCTTAACGTCTATAAAGTTTGTAACTCCAGTAAGATTACCTCCAGCAGCTATGTCTCCATCTACTGTTAAATCACCTTGCAAGTTTAAAGATGTTGTACCTGTACCAGGCTTAGATATTTCAAAAATATTATCACCGTTGGTAGCTGTTGGAGCGAGTTGTAATTTGGTTCCATCAAAATTAAAGTATACATCACCACTTGGCCCTCCTGATGGTGTACCAAAATTAACTCTAGTATTGTCATTAATTAGTAACCCATTACCATATGCAGACCAAGCTATCTTTACGCCTGATGTACTTCCGTATAAGATTAAAGATTTACCATCACCGTCTGACCCCATACTTAGTGCTTCACCGAAAGTAATAGCATTAGAAGAAAACACAGCTACATTTTCATTGTTAGCTTCAATAGTTACAGTATCACTTGAAAATTCTAATCCTGTGTTTGCATCACCTTCATGACTAAACTGCGTAGCTGATTCTATTTTTGTAGCGGTTATGGTTCCATCTACATCTAAATCTCCAGTAATTTCAACGGTATCACCAATTTTTATATTACCTTCAGAATTTTCTATTTTCAAATCGCTACCATCAGCGTATATTTGTGAGTCAGAAGAGTAAGATACAACACCACTACCAAACACTATCTTTGTATTATCTTCTAAATGTAAGGATGCAAAGTCATGTTCCCACCACATATACTTGCTGGCATCATCGCTATAAAAATATGCATCGACACCATTGTCTGTGCCTGAGGCTCCTACCCTAAGTTGATTATTTATATTTACAATGTTATCGGCAGTAGTACCAAATGTTATACAGGTAGAATCATTACTATTTTTAATATCATTTCCAGAAACTTTAAAATCACCTGTAATATCTAAATCACCAGTAATCTCTACAGTATCTCCTATTTGTATATTACCTGTATCATTATATATAACAAGGTTACTACCGTCGGCTTGTATTGATGAGTCAAAATCTGCAGCAGCCTGACCACTACCAAAAACAATTTTAGTTAAATCTCCAAACTTTAAAAAATCATAAGTAGAATCCCATAAAACACTAGCTAAAGAAGTATCTCCGTAAAGTTTAAAGTCGTGACCTGCTTCGTTTGCCCCTATAGTAACGTTTCCGTCTATAGTAATGTTACCTGCCCCTTCTATTGCTGCAGCTACAGTTGTAGTTTGAGAAACGTTAGAGCTATTACCTAAAAATATATAACCATTATCTAAATTAGGTGTGTCGTTTGCTCTACCTATAGCTGAAACTAAAAGACCTTGGCATATAGTGCCATTTGTTTTTAATACTACACCTACATTTTGAACTTTAGAATCTTGTCCAGTTGGCTTTGATTGATTTAAACTACCATCATCTTGTACATATAGAATATCGCTGACAGACAAACCTGTAAAGCCGTGTATATTACCGTTGTAAACACCTTGAGTTATAGCGAAATTATCTTTAGTAGAAGTGGTATTCATTTCAACCTCAGCTATACCTATACAAGGCATTTTACTAGGGTCATCAGCGTCACAAATACCAACTAGTAATCTTTCGCTACCACCAATCTCACCTTTACTATATAACGGGGATCCTAAAGGTATAGTAGCGCCTTCGTTATTTCTAACTTGCAACCTAGATCTTTCACTAGGATGAATACTTTTAGTTAAAATGCCATCAGGCCCAACCATAACACTGTGCTCTTGAGTGACTTCTTCGATGTCTTCTAAGTAAACCTTATTCCTAAACCTACTTATAAAACTCCATATGTGTTGTCCTATCCACTTCATATACTATATAATTACTGGTGAGCGTAACATCTTTTATTCTTATTGGTAGTATAATTTTTACACCTTCTACCGTCGGATTTCTTAGCTCTACACCTTACCTTTTTAATACCTTTAGCTTCATCTTCTTTAGCTTTCTGCTTTTTCTTTTCTTCTCTCTTCTTTTTAGCCTTATCTTTACTCTCTTGCTTGCGCTCTTCCTTAACTTCTTTTTTAGCTTCTTCTAACTCTTGATCTTTAACACCAAGACTCCACTTATCCCAACCTAAGGCTAAGCCTACTCTCTGCCATAACTCATTGTTAGTATTAGCAGCTTCTTTTAAGTTGTTAGCCTTGTTAAGTAGTCGAGCGGCCGGAGCGTTCGTTGTAGCCTCTATTATGTTAGCAAACACATTCCACTTTGGGTTATTGATACCGTGGTCCATTTTCTTCATGACATCTTTGTTGTAGTCATAAGTCTTTATAGCACTCATTATCTTCCTAACCTTAGTACCAATAGGTGGGGATAAGTTTATTATCTCTTGCGTTATTTTAGAAAGATCTTTTCTACCGTACGGCTTTTGTCTTTCTTCGTTCCACTTCATTAATGTATTCTTAATAGTAGCAACTGCAGCACCATAAACACCAGTACCTCTAAGTAGTGTATCCATCACACCGTTAGCTACTCTAAGTTCTTTCTTCTTCTTCTCCTCTGTAGCTTTCTCATCTTCTTCATCACTACCAAACAATGTAAACATTAAAGCTGTTTGAAGTGTACCGAATATAATGTTCTGAGCTACACCATAATAAATAACTCTAGACATGTTAGCTTTAAAATCACCTCTACCGTTTACAATATCTGATAAAGCTTTTTTAGTTAACCTAGTCATCTGCATTGGAGTGTTAGCCCAAGCAAGTATAAGTCTACCTAGCGTACTGGATTGTTGTTGTGATATTAAATCAGGTCTAGAAGACTGTTGAGTTTCTTCAGCTATTTCTTGGAAATCTAAGAACGCTTGATCTTCAGCATCTTTCTGCGACTTACCTTCTTTTAAATATTTACTAACTCTATTTCTATAGTAAGTAGAACCACCCATAGATATAGCAAAGCTATCAGCAACCTGTGTAGGTGTAAAACCTAACTGTAGTAAGTACGCTATAGCAGCTTGAGCTTTATTCTTACCTTGAGCAAATGCTTCCGTAAGTTCCGATGCTGACACATCGATCTTCAACCCAGCACGCCTCTGCTTTAACATGTCTGAATTATAAATAGTAGCAAAATCTTTCCAGAACTGTTTTTGGTTAGCAAAAGCTTTAGCAGCTGCAAATATATTGTTATCCTCAAAGTTTAAAAAGTTAACTGTAGACAGTGTTTGAAGCACCGCCGACCTACTGTTAAAGAACATTACAGCTCCAACAGATCCGTTGATCCAGTTTAGAAAGTTGTTTACAGTTCTATCGTTACCAACAGGTCTATTAGTACCTGTCTCCATTCTAAATAAGATGGCTTCTAATGCATCCCTGTATTTAGAACCATATATAGACTCTATCTTATTTAAGTTCTCCTTAGAGAATACTAAATTCTTATTCTCGATCCATTCAGCTAAGTATTCAGCTCTGTTAACTTTAGTTACCACGTCAACTAAGTCAGAAGCTATAGACTGAGTAACCCAATACTCTTTAGGTTTTATATAACCATCTGGTCTTCTAGATATTCCACCTAATATAGAAGCGAACTGAGTTACACTTTCGCTACTATTGACGTAGTCAAGTAACATTTTTTTATTTTTATCAGATATTCCAGGTACTTCAAACCCAGCTTTATCCCACAAGAATACTCTTATAGCATTATCTACAGTGAACTCTGTGCCACCAACCTTATTGTTAAGTGACCGTACAACATCTGGGTAGGCTTTCTTTAGAGCGGTATACTCCTCAGTCATAGCTTGCTTTACAGAATCAAGCTGTCTTACACCCTTACTAAATGGTTTAAACAAGTTTTCACCGAACCACTTAAGATCTGCATCACCTTGCTTACCTTTACCTAAGAACTTGTACATTAAACCTTTAAAGTCCTCTGCTGAAGGTGGTATAAAGAAAGCAAACTTACCTCGCTTAGCACCTCTAAGTGTGGCTTCAACAGCGTCGAATGTGGTATCAGCATCAACGCCTTTATTACGCTCTAGCATTTCGTTAAACTCTTGGCTAGCTGTTTTACTAAACTTAATTCTAGCCTGTACAACTTTTGATTTAATATCTAAAGCATCGAGTACTTGCTTAACAGCTCTAACGTTAGGTAAGGCGTCATCTACAAAGTACATATCATTATAACCTTCAGCGTACTTCTGTAGCATCCACTCACCTTTAGCTTCACCTTGACTTTTACCCAAACCAGTTATATTTTCTAAAGGTATATTAATGCCTTTACTCTTCAACCACCCATGTATAGGTTTAGCAGCTTCTTGCATACGAGCTGTAAGTACAAACACATTATCAGGTCCGTACTTTTCAACTTGGTTTTTCATTTTCTGAAGTAGAGGTCCGTCAACCCCGCCCCTAACATTTACAAAGTCTGAAAAGTCAAACTCATAACCCGATGCCGCTAACTCTGGACCTTTTATAGGCCAATCACCACTACTTATAGTAATCTCTTCACCGGTAGAAGGATCTTTTGCTAATATAAAGTTTTCACCATCTATAATTAAAGTTTCATCGAAGTCAAACGTTGACATACCCTTAGCTTCACCAGACTTACTATACTTAATATAGTTATTTAGTATCTTATTATTTAAAAGTCTAGTATCTAAACTTGACTTTGACATTTTAACAATAGATGGTCCACCACTTTTATTTATATTTAAAGATTGTCCTATGGTTTTACCATCTAACATTATTATAGAATCAGGATCTATACCACCGTCAATCTCAGACACTATATCGTTAAAGTATCTTTGCCACCAACTATTGTGTAATACTGACCATCCTTCTGGCATACGTCTTTGTAAACCCCCTTTAGTTAATTTTACATCACTGTACTTATCTAAAGCTATGAGTTTGTAATTTTCTATAACCAAGTCATAAGCCCCTTTAAAGTTGTAACCTGAAAGAGCTGCATCCATTAAGTAAATGTAAGCTGAGGTAGCTGGCATAGCATGTTCAAACTCATATCTTAATTTAGGATTTTTAGAATATCCAATAAATTGAGCGCCTAGTTTATGCCAATGACTAGTATCACTAGCGGTTATTTTTAAATAATTACCTATGACTATCGCGGCACTTTTATCTTTAGATATAGCATCATTTATTCTAGACCATAAAGCTCTATGAATTTTAGAAACTTTATCGTTAAACTTCTTTATATTACCATTAGCTATGTTTTCCTTTATAGTAGCCTCGTTTTTAAATAAAGTACTATAAGAAGATTTAGAAAAATCTTTAACACCATCTATTGGCTTACCAAAAGCTGAGTCTGGTAAGTTTCTTAAAGCTTTCATTTGAGGTTCATAATAATCTTTATAAAGCTTTTTGTTTTTAGCACCTAAAACTTTAGAGCTAGGTGTAAACACTGTACCGTAATTACCTTTGCTATTAGGTTTCCCAAACCAAAAATCTCTAGGCATTAATGGTAGTAGGTTTTTTATAACCTCTTGAACGTAAATATTCACATCTCCTTCCGTAGACATTTTAAAAGTAGAATCTAAACTGAAGAAGTTTAAAAGCTTATCTACACCTTTAGTTTCTAACTCAAAAACCTCCCTTATATTGCTACCAATATTTTGTAAATCTAAAACACTTTGACTAAACTTAACGTTTGGGTCTCTGTTTATTTGTTTACCTATTACTGGTAGCTCATCTTTAACTTGTTGAAAACCTTGAAGCTCAAGAATCATCCTTCTTTTTTCCTGAACATCAGGCTGTTGCAATACTTCCGATGTAGCATCGAACGCAAGTTCAACACCCATCTCCATAGCTAACTTATCTTTACGGGTACCTAATGTAGAACCACTGACCTTGTAACCAAGCACTGACTCCATGTCTTTACCTCTATAAAAAGCCATCATCTTCTCTACACCTGGAAAAGGTTTTTTAGTATGCAGTTGTGGACCAGATAGCCGATTAGTATCTTTAGGTAACTTACCTTCGCTAACTAGCTTATCGACCTCAACGGGTTTTGTTATACGTCTAGACTCCGTGAATATTCTTTGTTCAGGTTTCAAGTTACGTTCCATTTGAACTAAAGTCTCAACAGGTAAGGCTTTGAATATAGCTTTAGAGTGGTTACGTAAAAATAAGTCGTAGTCAGATCTACCACCCATTAAATCTTGTATAGGTTTTTTAAGTTCAGTTCTGAAAGCTTTTTCTAAAGCTGTTCTAAACTTCTTAGACTCTACTTCAGGTAATTTAGTACCGAAAGTTTTAACAACAGCATTCTTAACCGTGTTAATCATCTTATCATCTAATCTAATCTCACGACGTAATTTTGATCTCTCTTCAACTTCTGTTTCAGATAGACCTATCTCGTCGATACGTTGCATTTCAGCGTCTGTATCAGCTTCTATTTGAATGACAGGAGCTCCTTCAGAAGTCGTAGCATCTATATCTACAGCTCTACTTTCTTCCGTAGCTTTATATTCTCTGTTATATACGTTACCAGCTTTGTTAGCTATCTGTGAATTAACCCAACCAAATAAACTATCGTTAGATTCAGGTTTGAAGTTGTTAACGTGTGAGGTAAGTTCTGCGTATACTTTTTGTATGAACTCTTGTGTATCAGAGTAGCTCATCGGTACTTTAAGCTTAGCCGCTATAAGACCATCAAACATCTTATTGTTTTGCATCTCGCTTAAAGCAAAAGCCGAGCCACCACTTTTCCAAGTTTCATTATCCCAACCCATTGGAGCACCTAAGTCGTCTACTTCAGGTTGTACATCTTTAGACATCTTAGTTACCTGCTGTGGAGATATAGCTTTATCTAATTTAGAGCTTTCTAATTTAGTTTTTATAACTCTCCTCCTAGTTAACTCACCTAGTAACCCTTTCCTATTAACGTTTTTATTATATGTTTTAATAAAATCAAATACGTCTTTACCAGTATTTAATTGCACACTTTTAAAACCCAAACCAACAAGCAAGTCTGTAAAAGATTTAGCTATTGAGCTAGACTTAGATTCATCACTTTTCACTAAACCTTTATCTACTATATCCGAAAACATATTAAAGTACTCTTCCAAGTTACCTTCTTTGATATTACCGCTACTATCCATGTAGCCATTATCCTTCATCCGTTTTTCTATCCTATCTATAGCGGATTGGTTATCAGTATCTATTAGATACTTTTTAAACGAATCAACCAGGGGACGCATAGAGGCATTGTCCGTTTTAAAATTCTTAGACATCATATAATGTAAAAGTTCATGCCCTAAAACGTTTGACTGTAGAGTCTGAGAAGCTACTCTTTCGTTTATGTATATAGTTTTAGTTTCACCATCCATGAAAACCCCATCCTTATCAGATGCGTCTACATTGGATTCTTTTAAAGCCTCTTTTACTTGCTCATCAGTACTTAAATATTTTATATTTAAATCTTTACCAAACCCTCTAATACCTTTCCTAGAGTTTATTACTTCTCTAGCCTTTAATATCCTACCTATCGAGGCTTCAAGCTCAGCATTAACAAATCCATTAGTGTCTTCGTTTAGCTTTTTGTTTAAGTTTATAATTTCTTCTTTAGCTTCATCTCTAGACTCAATACTAGCTGATCCATCAAAAGCAATATCCATTTGCTTGTTTACTTGATCTATGGTTTCAGCGTAACTTTCTAACTCTGCTTGAGTCTTGTTGTCAAAAACGGAATTCAATAAATCATTCTGTCTTTGTATTTTTTTCTTTATAGTATCAACTCTTCTTTGGTAAGCATCCTTAGTTCTATTATCAGCATTCTCTAGATTATTCTCTGCGTTTACTAAATCTTCATTTAATTTAGCTTGAGTTATTTGCCACTGCCTAGGAGCTATTAACTTATTAAGGTCAGATCTACTTATATTGTTAGCGCTTCTAGATACAGCAGCTGTTGGACCACCTAAAGTAGCACCGATCAAACCGTTATTAAGTGCACCTCTAAAAAAGTCTGTAAAGCTTTTCTCGTCCCCGTACATCAAGACATCAACACCATCCTGCATCACACTAGTCATGGCTTCTGATAAGAACTCACCACCACCACCTTGTATAAGTCCTTTAGCGAATTTCTCAGTATAGCTCCTACTAAACTCTTTCACAACCTCCTTAGTAGCGCCTGACTTGACCATTCCCGCGGCAGCTCTAAATAATTTACCACCAACTAACTCACCACCAAACTCAGCTCCAGCTTTTAGGAATGAAGCTTTTTTTATGGTGTTTAAAGTTTCTTCATTTACAGTGTCTATAGGTAGTTTTTCAACCTCGCTTTCAAACTCTTGACCGTATGAAGTTACACCTATAGTAGCAGCACCTACTACAGGGTTTATAGCCGTTATGGCTAGTGACGCTATGTTAGATACAGCTTGCTCAGCTGCTAAACCTCCAGCGTCTGAAATTCTTCCTTTTTCAATTAAATCTACAACGTTTAACTCTTCACCAGTCTCCTCGTCGTACTCTTTTCTAGCAAAACCATTCAACTCTTTTTCTAGTTGGCCAAAGTGATACAAAGCTGTAGCACTCATTGTGCTTAAGTCACCGTCGCCTTTTAAAGATTTGTTAATTATATCATCTAGAGTTTCACCCCTTAGAAGACCCTCTGTTATCTTCTCGGAATTATAAGCGGTGACACCACCCTTAGCCATACCAACAACTCTACTAGCTGCGGCTACCATCCAACTAGATAAAAACTTAGGTAAAGGTAAGGCACTCTCGTCATTCAAAACATCAAAGGCTTTATCTCTATTACGCTCATTAAACTCAGACATGTCCTTGATTTTATTCAAGTCATTACGTTTAAAAGCTTTTTCATATTTAAGCAGAGTAGAGTTATACTCTTTAGTGTCCTTCTTGTAACTTTCTAATAAGTCGTTGTAATTACCAACCAACTCATCAACCTTGAGTGGGTAAGCAATTCTTGCTTTGTTTATATTCTTTTTAATTGAAGATAATTTAAGCTCGTAATCTTTATCCTCTAGTAACTTTTTTTTACTAGTTAGTTCAAGCTCTAGTGATTCCAAAGAACCATATTCCAAATTTAAATCCGTATTGCTTCGAGACCGACTTGTCTCTTGGGACGATGCTGAAGTTTTTTGTTCTGTCGCCGCATCTATCGCAGAACTCGTTTGCTTTCCCTCTTGTATTCGATCTAGTTCTGTTTCTCTAACTTGACCTCTTACAGATTTAGTACCAGTAGTCAGTACTGCTTCAGGATATTTAATCAAAAAGTCTTCTTTTTTATTTGGTGAGACTTTAAATTTCTTACCATTAAACTCGTAAATTTCAAACATAGCTGTATCGTTAGTTACCCGTAATTAAATGTTTACTTATTTTTTTCTTTGTCTTCTCTTTTTATCAGCTGACAGTATCTCGTTATTATCTACATCTACCTTAGTGTTTTCTTCATCATAAAACTCCTCATCAACCTCACTATTATTATTACTTACAACTACTGCTGGTTTAATGTTAAACCCATTTAATTGTGCAGTTAGATCAGTGAAGTAATCGGCTAGCATGTCTTTTAGTATCTTGGGATTATCTTCCAAACTATTAACTAAATTAACTCTCTCTTCTTTACTCAACTCGTTATCCGAATTAGTATCGAATTGCTTGAGCATTTCAGGTGTTATACCTAATTGAGAATATGTTTTACCATCTGTAGCGTTTAATAAATCTTCTTTAAACGATATATCTCCAACGTGCACATCGTTCATTAATGATTTTAAATTTTTAGATCTATCTATATATTTAGAGTATGTTTTACGTACAGTGAAAGTGTCGAAACCATCTTCAGGATAATCTTCTTTAGCGACGTTAACTGCAGCATCAACAGCATCAAACACACCAGTGAAAGCAGTATCTTTTCTACCACCTTCTACTATCTTACTTAATTCGGACACAGTTCTAAACTCACGGTCAATTTCCATACCAATCCTACCATCTTTCATTTTCATGAATTTACTAGGATTACTAAAAGCTTCAGTGATCTTTATACCATCAGGACTATTAGTAAATGCTACAGACATTTCACCAGTAAGGCCAGCGTGCGCTTCTTTCAAGTTTTCAAAAGCATCGTAATCTTCGTACATCTTGTTTAGCTCTTGACGTATCATAGCCTTACCTTTATCATCAGCATCTAAATACTTTTGCTTACCCTCTTGTAAGTTGTCATATAAGGAACCTAACTCTTCACCTTCTAACTCTGAACCTTCAACTATCTGGTTAACATAAGAGTCATACTGCTCGTTAGTTTTATTTAAATCTTCTATCTCTTTATCTATTACATCTAACTCTTTTTCGTGAAGCTCTTTTGCTTTAGTAGAAATAGACTCTCCAAACTCACTTAAACCAGCGGCCAAACCGCTACCAGTAACTACAGGTGCATTTGCTCTGTAAGACCCTGAAATTAAACTTTGATCAACAGCCATATCTATTATTCTTTATTTAATAAGTCAAACTTCATCCCACCAACCGCAGAAAACGTATCTCCTAAAGCTCCAAAAGCTTGAGCACCATAGGCTGAAGCTTGATTAGCATACTGTTGTTTCTCCTGCCTAGCTCCAGCAACCTCTGCTTGAGACATACCTAATAAAGTACCTGTTTGATCTCTTTGCTGTTGTCTAGACATTAACTCACCACGTCTTTCGAGTTGCTGCAATCTAGACTCCTCAGCAAGTTCTCTACCTTGAAGCCTTGAAGCTTCTTGAGCGGCTAATCTTTGGTTAGCAGCTTCTTGCGTACCTATACTAGCTGAAGCTTGTTGAGCTCTAAGTTGACCTTGTTGAGCTAGTGCTTGAGCTAGAGAAGCTATACCGCTACCACCAGCAGCACCTCTCATACTGGATAGTACGTTAGCTTGGCTTTGAGCAAACTGCTCAGATTCAAATGTAGCTTGCTTCTGGTTTATAGTCAAGTCCTCAAATACATTTTCTGCATCAACAAATTGATTGGTCATATTGAGGAAAGGATTGGTAGTACTTATTTGCGAGTAAGCTGTTTTCAACCTATTCATCTCTTCACGTCTTTTAGCCTCTAGCTTAGCAGCAGATCGCTCTCTACGCCTAGCTCTACCTCTACCAAAAAGCCCCCCTATCATCTTAAGTCCGCCACCAACTAGTGACATAGTTATTGGATCCATATTACTTATTGTTTATTTCTTTATTATAATTACGTTATTGTATTGTTATTTACTACTTTCATTCACCTCGGAGCCTATCGAGAATAATTCTGCTTTCGATGTTTTGCTGTTAGTTAACTTTACTTCAGCGTAGTAACCTGACACCCCAGATCTATTAGCTCTAGAATCTTTTACAAAATAAATATAACTAGAAGTCCCAGGGCTAGCTACCGTGTTATCTTTATCTACTACTAAAGTGAATGTGCCGTTGGCTAATTCGTTTATCTGCTTTACAGGACCCATTTTATATGTAGTTCCTGAGTTTTTATTGAATGATCCGTCGGCGGATATTGCAGTATAAAACATTATATCCCCAACCTGTAGAGATGTATTTAATTTATTAGCGAATGTTATGGTTACGTCAGCCATTTTGTTAAGTTGTTTCTGTTAATAACGCATCCGGCCCAGCAAATGGGGCGAACCTGAATTCAAAGTAAGGGAAAAGATAATTACTTATAGTGGTATCTGTATTTGGTACCACTCCGAATCTCTGCACTGAAATACTACCCGTGAACCTAACTGACTGAGTTGTAACTTGCTCTACATTAAAGCCAGTTATATTGACTTTAAACTCACTACCGCCACCCCCTTGGTTAGCTGGTACCATTCTCTCTGGAAACTGAAAGTCCGTCTTAGATATACCAAAGCTATCGTTATCAGCTGCAACACAGGCTATACTAGTATCTATGTAACCATCAGTGCTATTAACTGCTGTTACCAATGGTGTTGTATTTAAATCTACGAAGGGTCTACTTTTTTGAAAAACCCTCCATTGACCCGATAAAGTTGTAGGTATACCCTCGGTGCTTAAGCTAACTCTATCTAAATCATTACTCAATACTGTACCAACTTTGTATCTAAGATAATGCTGTGGTTGTCTAACTATGTTTAATGCAGTAGCTGTAGTAGTATATACCACATTAAACGCAAAGTTGTAATCTTCAGGAGATAAGAACTCTACGTCTTCCACGTCTTTATTAGGCCTACCTTCTATGTATGTGTTCTGTGTACCACTAGTGAATGTTGTGTTAGGTAAGCTACTGGAAGGTTCTATGAATCTAAACCAAATTATAGGATTAGCGTATTGATTTATTACATACGTCGGCGTACTAGAAGGTATTATAGTTGATAGAGTTGTGTCTGTACCAGCAGTTAAAGTTAAATTGAAAGCATCGTTACCTAACTTAGAGTTTACAGTTACAACACTTTGTGGTAGAAAAACCTGCACGTTGCTAACGGTCTCACCGTTAACTAGGTAATTACCATCACTTAGTATTTCCCCGTTAGTTATGTTAGCTATAACAGAGCTGTCACTAACTCTAGTTATGTTTAAATTAAACTTAGAACCAACGGTACCATTAAGGGTTATAAACCTATATTCGCCTTCCTGTTTAACTTGCGAACTACCGAAGTTTATAGCTGAAATTTCTTTAGCTAAAGACGGTATAGCAGCAGTCGATGCTTCAACTTCTAAAGTTAAATTGTCAGCTTGGTTAATGTTAACTTCGTTGTAATACGAAATATTGAAGTTATACTGTGTTATTCTACCGTCGGCGTCTTTATTTGTGCTTATGAAAAGTGGTCTTACAGCTACGTTGCTACTAGCGTTCAAGCTTGGTATAGAGGTAAACTCAAAACCCTCATTAGCTTTTATTTGGTAAGAAAATATCCTTTGGTTAAAGCCAGTGTTAACAGTACCGCTAACATGCGTTAACGACGAGTCTGTAACTAGCTCAGTGTTAATTGCGATTTTCTCTATAGTACAATTAGTGGTTGTCTCTACTATATTTAAATAGAAGTCTACCTCCGACTCGTATGCAAAAGTCAAGTTAGGTACAAATAAACTAGCATTACCGGTTATACCTAAAGAAAAGTCATTGTTATCAGCCGTTACCACAAACGATGGGTCAAAGTTTACTACGACCTGTACTTCGTTATTGTTATCATAAGCTTTTAATGTGTCAGTTATTTCTATACTTGATATACCAGCTTGTAATACATCTGGTGCTTTAAAATCTTTAGCTGCAACTACATAACCAGTGTTTGGTTGTATGTATAAGGTTCTATCACTCTCATTAGTTAGCGTAGAGCTAACGTTAGAGCCAATATTCATTCTTGATGAATTTTGAGTTATAGTGTAATTAGCCATTTGTTAAAAATTAGTTATGTTAACGTTAACTTCAGTTACGCTGACGTCTTGAACTTGAGACGCAAATCCTAAGCCTTGAGTTGATACATCGCTTTGATCTATATCGCTAACATTTATAGAGCTAGAGTCAATATCGCCAACTATTTGACCGAACCATTTACCTTCTTTTTCAGCAAAGCTAATCACCTCGCCTGAAGATAAGTCCGTACTTATAAAAGCTTGCCAACCATACCCATCAGTTGGTTCACCACTCAAGTTGCTGTACAAACCATCGTTAGCTTGAACAGGGTCGCCAAACGCATCATTAACTGTTTGGTTGTTTACATTAACGACTTTACCTTCAGAACCACTATAACTTATAGTCTTAAAACTTTTAACCGTATCTGGTATATCGTTTATTAACGCAGTAAGCTCAGAAGGTTTAAAATTGTCTTTCAACTCTCTTATAGAAATGTTAGACACATTAGCGTATACAGCATGACCACTGACGCCGTATAAGTATATACTTTTCAATAAATCGTCCTTAGTATCGAAGGTGCTATAATACCTTTGCCACTGACCTGTCGTTGTTAGTTCTATATTAGAAGTATTACTGCCGCTTAAATCAACTGTTAATTTACCAGAGACTATGTAGTAATCGAAAATTATTTCATATTTAGAGTTTCTCTTAGTTTTAGCGATTAAACTTTGAGATACTCTACCTACTACCTTAGTTGTTAAACCATTTAATTCTAAAGTTGGTACATCTACATATGGGTTTTTGTTAGACCAAGTCACTTTACCAGAAGCTCCTACGCTAACATCCCAAGCTCTAAGATCAGAATTAAAAGATCCGTTTTCTATCAAGTTAGGACCTAGATTATCGTAGAAAGTATTTCTATTAACTTCATCAGAGTAATGCTCCCATACTTTGTTAGAGCTAGTTGATAGGTATTTACCAGAAACAGATACGCTAGAATCTTTAATAAAAGATTTAAAACTAACCCAACCCTTGCTAGCTTCGTTAAAAGAAACTGTAGTGGGGTTTAAGTGTGATTGACCGTCGGGTTTTATAGTTACATTATATTCACCGTTTACAATATCGAAACCACCAATAGCTTCATTAGCTGTTCTTAGGTTGTCTCTAAACCAAGTTTTCATACCAACATTAGATATAGGTGTTAAACCATCTATAGATAATCTTAATACAGCGCCTCTTTGCTTGTCTGTAAAGTAGGTTCTATACTGGTCACTAGCTAGTGATTCTGGGTTTTTAGATATACCATAATCACCTGCGTATGGAACTGCTTGACCTAGAACCCTATCAGTTGAAGTCACATTAGTGTTACCATCTGCGTTAAACAAAGCGTCCTTATTTGCTAGAACTTTAAGAACCTTATCTTCTGTAAATACATTCAAGTTAGTGTCTCTAGTCTTTAGAGCTTGTATAGATCCGTATGAAGGGTTTAAATCTTTAGTTATCTTAAAGCTCATGTTAAACTCACTAAGATCATTTACTTTAGAAGATGAGTTGTATATACCTGAGTATATCAGGCTATTTGTTTTCTTTTCCTCTGCGTAATCTAAGAAAGTAGTAGAAACTTTAAAACCACTACCTATAACTGGGGCGTTGAAGTCATCTCTAATTCTATTAGATTCAACACCATTACCAAAGCTATAGCAGTTAAACCAAGCTAAATCTACAGGGTACTTGTAAGCGTTCTTATCTAACTGTACAGCACCACCGTATTCGTAAAATGTTAGGGAGACATTATTAGCGATAGTTCTAGGTTTCTTATTTAAAGTTAAAGTACCACTAGATGGTTTAGCTGTGACATAGGTTCTAGAAAATATATCTAACCCACTCTGCACATAAGAACCCTCTGATATATCACTCCAATTTGTGACATTCGTCAAATTAAAATTAGTGCTGTCAACACTAGCGGTACTTGAAACCTTTGGACTACTAACGAAATCACCAGTACTGATGCTACCTAAATCAAGTACTTTATTTCTAGTTACGGTTCCATCATCATGTGTAATTTGTATTGCATCACCTATGTTTGGTCCATAAGACTTAAAGTCAACATTGGAGTCGTTGCTCACGATACCTATTGAACTGTCACCGAATGACGTTACAGTGTACACAGTGTTTAGAAGCCTCAAAGAATTGTCTTTATAGAAATATACCTTAGAATTTAAAGGCGCAAAATCACTTACGTTATAGCCATCTAACACCATGGGTATAGAGTTTGAAGCTTCGTAATATAAGTCAACGTCAACTAGCTCGTTAGGTTTAGTTTCCCAAACACCACCTTTGTTACTCTTAGTTGCTAAACCTAAATCTTCAGTGAAAGCTGTTGCGCTGTACACGTCTAAGCCCATCTGTTCTGTACCATCGTGAGCTATAGCTGATCTAGGGTCGAAGTCTGAAATATCTAAACCTTTGTTAGGTACGATTGTACCATTTTGATTTAGTACTTCGAAAGTTAAAGTGTAAACAACCCTAGAGCAGGTGGAATCAGCTCCGCTTAACCTATCGCAGGTTAGGCCAGTTTCTGAATCATAGTATGAAATTCTCTCTTTCCTATCAGTACTGGAAACTCTGTACTTGTATTTATTAGGGTCCTTAGTGAAAGAGAATATTGAACCTACAGATAAAAACTCTTCAACACCTTTTATATTAGCCAGCTGGCTTTGATCTGTTCTAAAAGTACTAGGAAATCCAATGTCAATCTTATTTAATGTACCATCCACTGCTCCACCCGTCGTATATATACCACCATTGTTCATTGGTGTACCTAGACTGCTAACGTGAGAAGCTCCATCTATGAATAAGTTGACTTCTTCATACTTCCGACCACTAAAGTATCTCACTCTATACTTATCCCACCACTGCCAGTAAGCCTTACTTTCATAACCGTAATCACTTAAAGCTATCTTACCAACTATATCCCAATCACCTTGCCCTATTGGGTTCGCGTGTAAGTCCCCGTCGGTGGAAGTTCCGTAAGGTGTAGAACCCCAAGCGTAAGTACCACCGTAAGCACTCCTACCGTTAACTTTATTTATATTAGTATTTATATTAGATATGCTCAATGTATACTGTTTTTCGAATACGGTATTAACTTTACCACCACCTAAAACATTGTAAGATATAGATTCACTTCTATTTATTTTGACGAAAAACCTACCATCAAACTCTGGTTTATTTTCAACCACTCTTTCTACAAGTTCGTATTTTATAGTACCGTTCACACCACTGCTTAATAATTCTTTAACCTGGTTGAAGGTTGTGTATTCGTCGAACTCATCTACAAACCTTTTGTAAAAGTTGGCCTGATCTCCGAATTGCTGCTTTATTCTTAATTGACCGTTGTTAGCGCTATCGTCAGTTGGTTGAGTGAAGTAGTTGACATCAACATAGTCAGTTGCTAAAACTCTATTAGGAACTATATTAGTTATTTCAGCTACTAACCTAACTCTAAGGTTACCTTCAGCTTGTATAGGTATACCACTAGGGTTAAAAGAGTTATAGTCAGATCTATCTACGTCTAAGTCAAAGCTAGTAGTTAATCTAGGTTGCGACCCGGTGCTGTGATCATAGTAATTATCTTCAGGTATGTTTATACTACCTAGTGTGTTGTTAGATGTTTTTATAAAATCAGGAGCCTCATTGCTGATAGATAGCACTTTATACCTAGCTTCATCAACTACAGGTTCGTCGCCACCATGAGACTTCTTCAAACTTAAGTAAGTCTCATCATCAATCTTGTTTCTGTCAGATGATAAAAACGAAAGCCATATATTGCCATCTTCAGCATTATACCATCTATCCATAACTAAGTTGTAATAATCTGAAGAGCCTTCCTTAATATAGTACTTAGCTGAAGAAATCCAATCTTCAGGTTTATTGCTGCTAGATTCTAAAGAATCCCAATTTTGAGCAACAGTTATTTTGTTTTCTGTATTTGAGTTAGATTTAGGTACGTTGATACTACCAGAACCAGTATTTAATACTACAGTATCATTATCAATAACTCTATCACCAACGGATACCACCGGTGTTTGTCTACCGTACTTATCCTCAAATGCAACGCCAACTTTGTAGCTACGCGCTGATTTAATAGACTTGTTTGGTGTGTTAACTGCAGATATAGGTATTGATTTAATTGAGTGCTCTATACTAGGCTTAAAACTTAAGTCGTAACCTTGTGTATAATTACCATACACCAACCTATTACCAATTATTTCTTGAGCTTTAGCTTGTTTAGGCACATTATCCCAGATCCTTAGAGTTTGATTCGCAGGTACCAACTCATGCATTATTTCGCTATTAACAAGTAAACTACCACTTGACCATTCAGGATCGAACCCTTTAGTTATATCTTTTACTATATAGACATTAGTAGAAGACGTATCTCTAAACAAGACTTCCACAGATGTTATATCTAATTGCGTAGCATAGTCAGTTATCCCAGATAAATGTATCTCCTTAACCTGGTTTACCATACCTTCGTTATACCCATTAACAGATTTGAAGTCAAAGTTTTTGGGTTGAAAAGCTATTTCAGACCAAGGTGACATCGGTGAATACTCACCATCATTGTATTTGTATCTATAAGCAAATCTACAAAACTTATCTTCGAATATAGAAATAGGTTCTGATATATTGGCTGACCAGTTCACGTGATTAGCCGTGATGTTAGAGTCTATAGACAGTATAGAGTAGTACACATTAGAGTCTTGGATCTCGTTAACTCTAACCTGAACTTTAACCTTGTCGGAACCATTTATATCACCCTCAATTATTAAAGCGTCTCCAACTTTTATTTTAGAGTTCAATGGTAAATTTGGTAACACACCTTGATCTCCAGCGTTATAAGTAGTTAAATTATCAGCGTCAAAGAACCCGCTGTATTGGAAAATCCAGTCTTCATAACCCAAGTCTCCAAATGTTTTTACATCAACCACTGGAGCTGTCTTAGGGTAACTTTTAATTACTGTTATATGTTTTTCTTCTAGATAAGCTTCGTCATTATTAGATAATAAACTAAAAGATGTATTATCAAATTCCCCGTACTCACCACTAACACCAGCTACGTATAACCTAGTCTCTATAACTCTACTTTCTGTAGCTACGAATTCAACTGATAAAGATCCGTCAGATGTTATTTCATCGCTAAAACCACTATCGCTAGTCCACAACTTTAAAGAATCGGAAGTTCCTATATAACCATCTGCGGTAAACTTGTAAGACTTACCTTTCTCAACCTCGACTCTATATACACCGCTTACTGCAGCGTAACTTAAAGTAGAACTTAACGTAACTCTCAATCTGTTTGACGATAAGCTTATACTGGAACCCCCACCTGTCTGTGCTATCCAACCAGTTGTGTCTGTTGAGAACTTACCGTTAGCTATCAAGTTTTTAGAAACTAAAGGTGATACTTCTGAGGCTAATCGTAAGCCTGATGATGTGTCCACATATAGTTTAGTGTGAGATCTAGTGTCAGCAGTACCAGCTATACTTCTTCTTATGTTTACCTTTTTTGGTTCAGTGTAACCATCAGTCCACATTAGTAGGTCATCAATTACATTTACACCTGTTACTAAGTTAGCCTGGTCAAAACCTAAAACCTTGTCGGCTTTAAATGTTACGTATACAGGTACAGTGGAGTAGTCATACAACGATATGTATTCGAACTCTACGTGATCCCCATTTGTAGGTGTTAAAACTTGAAAAAGCAAATAGTAATTTGATGTAGCTTTAAATACGACTTCATACACTCCGACTTGGTGAGGTATTCTTTTGTAACCAGTAGAACTACCAGTGTAAACTTTTAATTCGGTTACATTAGTAGACTCAACTATTTTGTACACTACTTTATACTCCTTATTTGTTTGTATAGAGCTAGCGGATGAAGTTTTGAACTTAGTAATACTAGATACTTTAGTTACCTCAAGATTATCTGAAGCGTTTAAAGATATTACTTGGTTCGAATCGTAGTCTTGCCAACCGGTTAAAGAGTTATCAAAAGTTGGATTAGTTAAAACTTGGCTATTAACAGCTTGCGTTTGTACTTTATCTAAGTAAACTTTATCTTCTATAACGTGAGATACTCTTGTCTTATCTTCAAGTAGGTTAGATTTAGAGTTTGTTATAAACTTAACCTCCATACCAGGTCTATAGTAGCTAGCATCATTAGCTTCAAAGTAACTGTAATTACTAGACGCGCTAAAACTACCAGGTTCAACACCAGCTTTACTAGCGGTTTGAGCTATACCAAACACATCGTTTAAGACGTTTACAGTGTTGCCAGACGAACTTTGTTGTATTATATAGTCTATGTACTTAGTTTCAGAACCTATTACGCTAGGGTCAGAGTTGTTGAACTCTTCGCTAGCAAACATGAAGTAAGCTTTATCATTTTTTTCATCAGCAACAGACCCTATACATTTAGCTTCACTAACTAACTCCGTGGTGTTCTTAAGTTTTATGTTATCTAATACTATATAAGCGTTTGAGTCTGTATTTGAAGAAGCTTTAATTTTTAACTCTCTATCAGATGTAGTTAGAGCTGAGAATGAGTGCTCGTGACTACCAACATTCTTAGGTATAGGGTTCCAAGCCTTACCATTATAAAAAGAGAAACCATCTAATGCTCCACTCGTTTCTACGACTTCGTAACTTAATGAGTAACTTTCTCCCTTAGTTATATGTTTACTTTTAGTCTTAAGCTCATTCACACCCTCTGCATATCCAGTGATTTCTTTAACAGATATGCTGTTGATAGTTATAAGTATATTGTTTGGGTCATCTTGCACAGGCTGACCGGATATAGAAAAACTAGTAGAGTTAGTGTTTTCTACTATAAAGACGTCATTGTAGTAATTACCCTTAGATAGCACTACATTGTTACCACCTAAATTAAGGACAGCTTTACCGTGGTCAATACGAACGCTTATTACTAATTCATACTTTTTATTTAGCTCAAAAACGTTGTTACGGTGTCCAACAGAGCTACCTGGCCGCGGGTTGTTTAGGGCGGAGTGCTGTAAGTAATCACTACTACTATTATATACCCACCGATGTAGGAAATAAAACTCACTAGCTGGGTTACTAGTAAAATCACCGTTAGAAAACCTCTCAGGCCCAAGAGTTCTAGTTTGAGTGGCTGAGGTTGTTATTTTAACGTTGTTGTTAGCGAATGTAGTAGAAGGACTATCAACCCACCCATCACTACCTAAAGAGAAGTCAGAATTGTATATAAAGTTTTCAGCAATATTCGTACTTCCAACCTCTATATTACCCTGTATGTTCTGTATAGTACCTGCAGCATCACCGTCAGTTGTTCTAACTTGTATGTTACTAGCATCTCTGTATTCACCATTAGGAACTAGTCTTTCGTCTAGATCCTTATTCATCCTACCTGCCGTAAAAGTATGTTTAATTTCTGCCATTATCTATTACTTTATAGGTTTACTTAGACCTTTTAACACCTGAGTAAATTCTTCTATTTTAATATTTGATAATCTTATTTTAGCTTTTCTAGCTTCCGCAAACCTTTCCTTCTTAAACCTTTGTACTATATACTCCGGTATATTAGATCTCGATGAGATAACCCCGTAAGCTATCCATTTATAAACAGCTTCTTCAGCAAACTTATGTACAACCATTTCTCCATCAGAACCTAACCCGTCACTAATGTAATCTAAAACTATAGTCTTACCAGCTAGATTAGAACCAAAATGTATAAAACCATTAGCGTTATCTATGTAAAAAGTACCATTAGCGTGTGCATGTTGAGGGTCTAAACCGTAACGACCACTCTCGTTGCTAATTATATAATTCTCGCTCTCGTAATCGTTTCCACGTAGATCTACAGGTGTGTGAGATTTGTAGTTATTCCAAGTATCTGAATTGGTTTGGTATTGTAAATCGTTATATACTGAGGTACTACCAGTGTTTATTACACTTATATTGAAATTTGTTTGAAGTGTACTGGTTGTATTAACTACATATGCCACCTCTGAATAACTATCAAGTATCTTAGTATATTCTAACGTAATAACGCTACCAGATCTGGATATTTTAAATCTATTAGACTGTTTTAATTTATTCTCTAACACTGAGGCGACAGATTCTGCACCAGCGCCGTTAACTACGTTCACAGAAAATCTAATTCCAGCATCAGTATCTGATGGTATAGTTGTGTCGTAAAAATCACTATTCTCGTTAAAGACGAAATTCAAAACACTAACACCACTACCTGTGGCGTAATTAAAGTCATTTATAGTTATTCGATCCCCATCGGTTATGTCAGACTCGCTAGGGCAGTTTATAGTTACCTTTCTAAAATTTTGTTGATTAAAATCATAAGTACCGTCACTAGTTTGCTTTATAGCAAATGGGTTTGATGTCTTATCTGTTGGGTACAAATTTCTTTCAACACCATCCCCACCACTAGTAGTAATTTTAACATAATTAATGTAGTCTTGAGGGAGTATCATCTTCAGTGTATTTGGTACCTCTACCTCTTGAGATTTCACAGACTTAAAAACGTCATAAGAAAACTCTTGTATAGCTCTCATACCATGAAACTGTACATCTGTCCTGCTAACCTTAGATATTAACTTGCTTTCACCTACGTGAGCAACCATAAAACCGTTTATTATAGAATCTAAAGAAACAAACTGGTAGTCCCCATAGTTAGAGGAGTTGCCAGAATTATAGTAATCCTTTTGACTTTGACTTAATAATGCCATAGTTAGTTATTTTTTTTAGCTTCAGTATTAGCCGCGTCTTGAGAAGCTGTACCAGTTAATAATTGGTCTTTTGTAGATATACCAGCTAGAGTTAGTATTCTCATTACTAAGTTGTTTTCTTCTGAATCATGTAAATCAAAGTCTACAGAAGTGTTTACATTGTAAAGTGCTTTACCATTAACCACTACATACCCCCAGTTAGGATTATCTGGCCTAGCTATATAGTACATTTTCACTTCTTCAGTAAAACCATTTGGTTTAACTTCTATTTCGCCACCAGCAGCTCTAATATAAATTGGTCTAGACGACTGTGGTGCTGTTAATGGATTTAACGTGGCGTAATTAAACTCACTAGAATCTAGCTCTGTTATTAATATTTCTTGACTATTACTGTTAGTGAAAGTTATTTTAGATATTATATAAGCATCGTCTGGTACAGTATACTCAGAAGTTGTTGTTGAGTCTTGTACTGAGGCTAGTTTTCTATGTATAGATATTCTTTCGTTAAGTAAGTTTATTTCATCAGATGTGTCAGTGCTATTTTTTGGTTTTAACTGAGCAGTTTTTAGATCGTGAAAATAATTATCGAATATTTCCTGCTGAGCTTGTTTAGCAAATAGATTGAACTCTTGAGGTGTTATATAACCCCTCTGTTCTTTATTAGCTAAAGCTAAAACTTTTTGGTAAACAGTGTCTACGCTAATTTTTCTATAAGCCATATTTGTTAGTTATAGTAGTTACTTTTTGTCAATAATATAGTCACATAGTAAAGCGATATATTACTACTAATAAGAAAAGCCACCCGTCGTGGATGGCTTTAATTTAGTGTGTTTTTTTATTTATTTTTTAAGCGTTCGTTTTCTTTAGATAAGAACTCTACTTTCACTTTTAGAGCTTCAACCTCACCAGTAAGCATTAACACTCTATCCCTAAGTTCGTCTTTTTCATCAGATGATCTAGCTAACATAGCTTCCAGGTTGCATACTCTATTTTTTAAATCATCTCGATACTGCATGCCATCATCGTTTTTAGTAGCTTCATTCCTCTCTTGAGATCTCATTTTCATTCTAGCTTCTAGAAACTTCCATATACTAGCTGAACCTAGAACACCAATTATAGTTATTAATATTTGAACGTAATCATCCATCACAAACCTTTTTCTATCTTCTCGTTAAATACTCTAATTGTATTCCAGAAAGTTAATACACATACAATAAGCCAAGTTACATTAGAGCTACCTAAGCAGTCATCCATGTACAAGTTAACCAATACAGCCACGCTTAGTAACGACGCTGCTTGAACGGCTATCAACCTGTAATTTAAACTATCACTCCACAACACGGCCCATACTTGAAATACCCCACACATTAATGAAAGCATTATCAAAACAGCACTAGGTTCTTCAAACTCCCTAATAATCAAGCAAGGTAAAGCTACAAGGTTGAATACAGCTATAGTAATTTCGCTGGGTTCGCTATCGCTATACCAAAATAAGTTCTTAAGTTTCGATAAACCTTTAATCATGCTAATTTAATTAATTAAACTAAATCTTGTGTATTGTCAGCTACCAACTGAGATACTTCATTGCTAGTTAAAACGGCATTGTTTGGGAATGATAATCCTTCACCTAAGTTAAGTAGATAAGATACTTCACCATCTAACCAGCTGGCTGTCATTTCAACTATATAGTACTGAGATCCTTCGACCTCTATGTTTACAGCTGTACCGTATAGAAATTTATTGTCTTCAGCCATTTCTGCATACGTAGTAGGAAGGAGTTGAACTAAACTCCCATCTTCTTCATCGTATTCCGGCCTTCTATATCTACTAAAAATATCTGGTAGATTAGAGTTGTATGTTTCTTCGTTTAAACAAATGTATATATTTCCTATCATTTTCTTAGTTGTTATGTCCAGACTTGGTTGCGTTATAGTTTTGCTCTACTTCGTCAGATGTTAATGGTCTATCGTATATTTGCACGTCATCTATTAAACCTTTGTAGTGTCTAGATGAGGTAGTATCAACACCTATGTTCATGACTTGATTTTTGGTTACATTGATAGTGTTTATAGTGCTAGTGTTGTCAGCCGTATCTATATATGTAGTTAATGAATTACCCTCCCTTGATACGACTATATGATACCATTGCCCCTCTACCAACTGAGAGCCTATATATATTGTTTCTAAAAAAGTACTATCACTTAATCTTATAGCAAAATTGGTTGAGTCTGAGCCTAAATTAAATCCACCTCTGCTCGAAACACTAGAACTCATATTACCATTACTTATTATTACATTCCAACCACTACCTGTGTCTACAAACTTATATTGTGCCCAACAAGACAATGTAAAATCTCCAGTACCAAAATCAAAGTCTGTGTTATGCTCAACCTCTGCATACCCAGTTCCATCTAAATTTAAAGCACTACCTCTTGTTTCAACATCATTACCCAAAATATCTTTACCTATTATAGGTAGGGTTTCTTGAGCTACAGCTCCATAAGTAGGGAAGTAACGTGTTAAAGTACCCTCTTGTAACTGTGCACCGTAGATTAAAACCTCTGTAAGCGTTGAACTACCTCTAAAGTCTATTGCATAAAAACTATTTGGATCACCACCATCATCAGAACTAACGTCGAATCTCTGCCACTCGTTAGTAATAGTTTGAATAGAGTTCGAGCTATTAAACCTAGATAATAAACTTAAAGTACCAGAACCAGACACTGTTTTAGCCCATATAGACCTACTGTAATTTTGTATACCAGAGTTGAAGTCGTGCAATAAGTTAGCGTAAGTTTCATTAGCGGTAACTTTATAAGCTGAGTTTCCACCATTAGGATCAGTGTAACCACTTTCTATAGTTAAATTTTGCCGACCATCCCAATAACTGTTATTGAAATCTTCACTGTATAGTATTAAATTCCTAGTTACTTTATTACCTGTAAACTGCTCTACATCAGGGGTTTTTATTAACGTAGAGTTTGTTACTGGTAAACCGTCTGTTTTTCTAAATGCACTTAATGAATCCCCTACGTTTACCTCTTCTTGTGCACCCCAAAGTATAACCTCCGTAAGTGTGCTTGAGCCTCTGAAATCAACGGCATAAAAGATTCCTGCATTAGCCGAGGCAGAGCTAATGCTAAATCTCTGCCACTCATTTGTAACTGTAATCAATGAATTACTATTAGTATTATAATTCATTAAATGAACATTACCAGTACCAGAAACTGTTTTTGCATAAATACTTCTAACGACTCCGATATTGGGTGTAACAGTTAGGTCATATACTGCACCAAATCCTAGCGCTCCATCTCTTGTAAGTTTCCAAGCAGTCATAGTACCATCTGGCGCTTCGTACCCTTCATCAAGAATAACATAAGCAGAAGTCCAAGGCGATGCTTGAAAATCATTAGAATAAGTAAGTACATTACTCCCCTTACTCCAGTTCATCATACCCAACTGTGGGATTCTCTCTTGAGAATGCTCCCAATCAGCACCTAAAAGAGTACCATCAACATTAGTATCGTCGTCGTAAGAATCACCATCTATGTTGAATACTTCTTTTACTGAGATGTTGTCTATTGATATATCTGTTGCACCACTTCTTCTTTTTATAGCTATTGTAGTGCTTGTAGCAGTAAAATATATTGTATGTTTACCGATAGATGTAAATGTGTGCAAAATTGCACTTGTTAAACCACCACTAACTAAAGATAAACCTTGACCTAAAGTTTCTATACTTGTTATTTCAAAGCTAAATTTATATGATTTTCCAGATGTTGTTACAGAAGATTGCACAATACCAGCTAAATCTCCAGTTGTAGATATATTAGCAATTCCGTTTAAAATTGTAGCATTTGTTTTACTCCAATCGCTATCGGTAGCAAAATCGCCATTAACAACTTCCTCTGCTCCAATCAAAGGTGCAGAGTCGTGAATTACAGATCCAGAACCTTCGCTTAAATGCCACCAAGCTTTTAAGTTTCTTAAATTAACGTCACTAGATACGTTATCTGTAACTAAGTTTTGGGGGTTTTTATAATCATAAGTAACGTCACTTTCACTCCATACTTTATTATATATCTGAAAGTCTGATAAGCTACCGTCGATAACATTAGCACCCGAGCCGCCGTGCCCTTGACCTATGTAAGCCGCGCTTACGTTGTCTATATTAAGGTTGGTAACAGATGTCTGAGTACTACCTAACTGAACACCATTTTTGTATATTTTTAAATTTTTGCTAGAATCTATAGTAACAACAACCCTTTGCCATTCGTTCAAACTAACGACATAATCATCGCTACTCGTCCAATTACCACCGGTTCCACCTGTTTGAGTAAAGACTCTAAACCTATCACTTCTATTACCTATAACAAACCTACCATCACCAGATTCAGCTAAGTCTATTATATACGCGAGGTCTGTAGCTGCTTGAGGTTTATACCAAAAAGCAAACGTACCCTCTGACCCAGACATACTAAAGTTAGATATATCAATACCGTCATTAGCACCATCAAAAACTAAAGCCTTACCAGTCTTTAAAATAGCATTGTTATCGTTGCCAGATATGTCTGGTGTTTCTTGTGCGTATTCTTCAACTGATACGTTATCAAAGTAAGTTGTACCTAAAGTAGATGATTGACATTTTAACTGAACCTGTGTAGTAGTTGCTGCTGCTACAAATGAAAGTGATATTTGTTCAGTTCCAGAACTAACAGTTTGCCCTATATTTCCCGCTGACGGAGATGAATAAATCTCAAATCTAGCAATTGTTGTTCCAGCAGTAACTTTAGCAGATAAAACATATCTTTTGCCTACAACCGTTGTTATATTTTGTACAGACTTACCATACCCTACGGTTGATGTAACTTCTAACTCACCACCCACAACAGTAATGGTTGCATTTTGACCAACCCAACCAGTAGTACCGTCTGAAAAATCCCCATTAACAACTAAGTTTTCCCCCAAAGGCTCTGCACTAGTAAAAGGTAGCCGCATTTTCAATCCATCAGTTACGATCCTTTTTATAAAAGATCCAACCCTGCTAGATATTAATGTTATAGTATTTAAACCTAACATAACCTATGCTATATAAGCTAATACCTTACCAGAAGAAATACTTACAGATGTGAATCTACCAACGATAGTCATACCAGCTGGTAAATCTACGTTAGTTAAATTATCACCATTAGAAGCTACCACAGTAACGGTAGCATCAGCTATGACTTGTACCGCATTGAAATTACCACTAACATTACCACTAGCTAAATACTCAAAACCTTTCTGCCCGAAAGCTGCTTGCTGGTAGTTACCAGGATTTGCTAAATTTGAATAACCCATTTTTGTATATTTTTAAAATTATTAAAACCCAATTAGTTGGGGAAAAAGGAAACAAGTCCTCACCTTAAACTATTACATATTAACCACTACAATTAAAAATAGCCACCCAAAAACTGAGTGGCTATAATTATATATGAATTAAGTTTTACTACTTAAATCTTTTCTCTATAGATTTTAAAACCTCCATACCTTCGTCGGTTTTAAACCAAGCAGCTAGTGCTGAGTATGGGTGTTCATCAAAGGGAACTGTCATTAACTTTCTATCATTAGAGCCCCAAGTGAAAGCTCTATTATCTGCTGATAGTTTAATCAAACCAGATTCAGTTGCTTTTATACCTAAGTTTCTAAGATGAATATTATCATCATCCATTAAGTCTAAGAACAGTTGAGGGTTTTCATTAGCGAAAACAAGTAAATCTCTTTTAACTTCCTTAGAACTCATCTTACTAACCTCCGATCCGATCTCAGCTCTCATAATAGCTTCAGCTACGTCTATATCAGCATTGGATGCTGCATTCATGGCTTTCAATTGTAATTCTAAATCATCAACCTGCTCTATAGCCTCCTCGTACGGTTTATACTCTTCGAATACTTTACCTATAAGAGGGTGATACAATGACAATAACTTTTGTAATATTACTTTGTTTTTTGGAACTTTTAAAACTCCATCTCTGAACACTATATGCTCGGGTCTTTTAACACCTTGCATTTCGTCCACAAATACAGTTCTCTGGTTAGAGGTTAACATTAATTCTCTTTCGTAACCTTTCTCTTCGTCAAACCAGTATATACCAGTACCTTTTATGATTCTAGCCACTGGAGTAGCTCCTTTTAAAAAGTACGTTCTATCTTTTACTTCCCACTTCTTAGTAGGAGTCTCGACCGGTTGGTCAACTACAGTTGTTACTAAATCTACTTCAGATTCAGCAGCAACTTTTTTTACATTTTTCTTAGCCATAATATATAATAAAATTAATTAAAGAAGTCGGGGGACGAATCCCCCAACATCTAAAAAATACAAAGTAATTATCCTACTAAAGTACAGAAGTTATTAGCACCTTGAACAACTAAACATCGCTCAGATAAGAAGTGCATTTCCATAGCATCTAGTGCAGAAGTAGCAGCTCCAACAGAACCAGTAGTCCAAGTCTTGAAGCGACGATCTTCGATACCAGCAGCTCTGTAACGAACGTGTAAGAATGGTCGTTTTAGGTTTTTACCTAGACCTTGGTCGTATACAGTAGATACACCGGCAGGTACAAAAACACCTTTTTTAACATCGTGAGTAGAGTCACCAACAATTTGACCTCTAGTTGTAGCATCGTTTAGATACTTCCAGTCAGTTTTGTAGAAGTCGTAAGAACCTCGACGGAAACCAGAGAAACCTAAGTTTAATGCCATATCAGCATCGTTGTCAAACACACCGTAAGAAGAACCTGCAGATCCGAAGTTATTCATACCAGCTAGCATATCATCAACAGCTAAAGCAGTACCTCTATCTAAGAACATCATGTATTCTTCGATAGCACCTTGCTTATCAAACTCTTTAAGTATAGCGTCGAAGTCAGTGTTTAAGTCTAGAGTGTTATCTGTTGCTGTTTCAGCTACAATACCTCTACCTTCAATAGCAGACCAAAGACCTTCAGATCCTTTAACACCAGAGTCATAAGCAGTAACACCAGTACCACCATCAACTTTAACGGATTCAATCAAAGACATTTCACAGTAGTCAGAGAATCTAGTTCTAGTATCACCAGCACCTTTTAGGTACCACAGGTAACCAGATTGACCATCTTCACCTGAAACTTCAACCCAACCGATTTGAGCCGCATCAGAACCAGATACCTCATACTTATCTTTCAAGATCATCATGTTGTTTGAAAGAGAGTTAAAAGAAGGCTCTAATGCTTCGGATTTAGCACCAGCACCTTTAGCGTGCTCAGATCCGTAAACAAACCCAACAACAGCACCATTTACAAACGTGATAGCAGTACCACCAGATGTGTTTACAGCAGCTTGAGTATAAGGTTTAACTGTGAAAGTAGTAGTACTAGGTACATCTGTTACTAAGCAGTTTAAAGAACCTTTAGCAGGTTGATTAATTAAAATAGTGTCATTAAGTCTAACACCGTGAGGAGCAGCGGTAGTCACAATACCTGTTGATGCTACGATATTACCAGAGCAAGATGTATGAAGTCGACCTTGTTCAGACCAAACTACTTGGTCAGAAGCACTAGCTTCTTCAGCTCCAACTTTTTCTAAAAAGCCAGATAAAGATCGATTACCGAAAATTTCAGCTTCCTTCTCAAGAAGTTCCGGTACGTATTGTTGCGCCCAACCCTCACCAACGGTTGAGGCTAGGTCTAAATAAGTTCCTGCAGTTGTTTGCTTTACAGGAGATGGCGTTAAACCGCCAACAGAAGTTACAATTCCCATTTTTTAATTTTTTTGAGATTAACGTTTACTTTTAATTTTAAATTTGAAGTCATTAGCAGAATCACCTAAAACTTTAAACTTAACCCCACCCACCTGCGTCTCGCCGTGGGTTTGCCTAGCTTCAGTGTTAATGTTTTTACTCTGTGCTACAGATTGTTTGATTGCATCCGCTTTCCCTTGCTCGTAAAAATGTTGAGCTAAAGCGTCAGCATTCATAGCTGCGTACAAAGATTTGTGATAACCTACAGCGTCTTTAATGTTATTATCTTCACCAACAAACTTGTTGACGAAATTGCTTAAATCGCTTTGGTTAGCTTTAACCTCACTCTTATTCTTAACGTTATACCTAAACTTTTTATCACTGACATTAAATTCGAAACCTTCGAACTCATCACTGAAGACAGTATCGGTTTTACGTAAAAATTCTTTTTTGCTAGATTCAGTAAGTTTGTTTTGATCTAAAGAATCTTGCTTGTATTTACTGTAAAAATCTACAGCTTCTTTTTGCTCGCTAGTTAAATTACTACTAGCCTTTATTTCATTATAGTACTTATCCTTTTGAGAGCTCAAGTACTCCCTAGCTTTAGCGGCTTCTTCTTTTAAAGCTATTTTCTTTTTCTTTATATCTTTGTCAGTATCTACCTCCTCATCAAAACTAAAAGTTTCCTCTAATAAGAAACCTCTCTCTTCAGAAGATAAGTGAGGTTTAGTTTGTTTGTAATACTCATCCAACACATCTGTGGTATCAAGCTTAGATACATCGGTATTGAGCCTAACGTAGTCATTTATATCACCACCAGTCTCTTGCATAAACTTTAAAAGTTTATCAACTGACTCCGGTACTTCTACTTTACCTTCATCAACTTGTATTGGCTTCTCTTCAACAACTACCTGTGTTTCATCATCCATGACTTTAACGTCTGGTTGGTTTAATTCGGTCGTAGTATCCGTTACTTCTTCTATAGTAGGTTGGTCAACTTCTTGAGTATCAACATCATTGTTAGGCTCTGGATTTACTTGATCAACATCTTCAATGTTCTCAACTGGTTCATTGGTAGCTTCACCTACATCTACAGTGACCTGTTCTTCAGGTTTAGCATTTAAGCTAACCTTGTAATCTGCTTCATTTTCCATAATATGATTTTATAAAATATTAAAAAGAGTAATTACTATCCTTTATACTTGTCCAAGCCTACTCCTCCCGTAACTATATCATTACCTGATGATTCGAACTTTTTAACTTTTTCACCTTCTTTTTGTGAAGACTGTAATTTAGAGTTTAACTCAAATTCAAGTTCCATTAATTGCTTCTTGATTTGAGCTTCTTGTTTTAAGTACTCTATTTTAAACTGATTCTTCTGCTGTTCTAACTGGGCTTCAGTTTGAGCTTTAGCTTGATCTTTCTGTATTTCAGTCTGAGCAGCTTGCTGTTGAGCTTGAGCGTTAGCTTGAGATTGAGCTTGTATATTCTGTTGTTGTATAGCTTGATCTCTCTCTTGTTTTCTCTTACGTTTTACTTTAAGTAACTGATTAGCAAGCTTTATGTTTCTAACATCTCTTAAATCTATAGCATCATCTAAGTCTATCAACTGTTGACTTAATGCTATTTGTATGTTATTCTCTAGCATTTGCTTTTCTTCATCATCTGGCATAAGCTCTATGAATATACCAAAATCACAAAGATGTAGTTCCTTAATCTCGTTTAAAGTAGCTACGTTATGAGAACCTATAGCTCTAATGAAGGAGTCTTTAGTAGGAGAGTACTCTAACATGTCTGATATTCTAAGTGATAATGCTTCAGCATTCTCAGCCGTTAAATATAACATCGACTGCAATATGTGACGCGTTGCCGTGTTAGAATTAGCTGCCGCCATCTTCTGTATTCCAACTAAAGCATTTTTATCAGGAGTACTACCATCTCTGGCCTCGTTTAATCCAGTTACATCTCGTATCATTTGTAGGTAGTAATTGTAAGTGGTAATTAAACTTTGTATCTTATTACCTCCGCTACCATTTTGTATTTGTTGAATAGGTACTTTACCTGGATTCATATCACCTTCGGAAGTAAAAGATCTACCTATAACACTACCAGTTTGGAAGAACATATTTAAAGCTTCCTGTGGGTTATAATTAGTACCGTTACCTAAATCAACTTCGGCTAAACCATCAGCATCCAAATACACTCCGTCTGGTACCATTCTATTTAATACTTGCTGCAGTTTTAAGTGAGTTATCTGAATCATATCAGCAAACCCAGTTATTCTACCAACCATAGACTGTATTCTACCTTCATACATTCTAGGTGCTACTATACTGTAATTCATTTTAACTTTACCTAAGTCAGACTTGCTGCGTAGCATATTCTCCGCTATTTGCCACCTAAGTAACTTGTCAGTACCAAGCACTAAAACACCTTCGTACAAACACTCTTGTACTTTATCCAATCTACTAAACTCACCAGCTAACTCTGACGGGGGATTGAACGTGTCGTTCTTCCTTATCACTTTATCAGCACCTGTACCAGTCTTTTTTAGCTTGTAAACTTCGTTCTTATGTGTTTTGTAATTAAAGTATAGTATATGAACCTTGTTTACGTCAGCGCTACTTCTAGGGTTAGCTATGTTGTTAGAGTTCTCTGTTATATATTCTATGTCACTTTCAGTTAACTCTGGGAAGTCTTTAACTAATTCATTTATAGGTATTTCTTTAACCTCTCCAACATAGTATATATCATCGAAGTAAGGAGACTCTGTGTAAGAGTAAACTAAGTTAGCTGGGTCTACGTATTTCACTTGAGCACCATCCGATAGGTTAAACTCCGTCTTAGTGGCACCTATACCTATAGTTACTAAATCATTTAATACTCTACGTTTAGATAACTCATAGTCAGAGTTTTCAAATAAAGTGTTTATGGCTTGCTCTTCAGCTATCTCAACTGCTTGCTTATAGTTAAGTTGCATGTGCAAAGATAGTTCTTCTTCAGAATCCGGTAAAGTTTCTTTATCATTCTCGTATAAATTAACGCCAAATCCTTGCTCGACTATGTTATTGTAATCTTTAGCTTGAAGATCTCTAAGTATAGATTCCATATACTCAGTTCTTTTACTTATACCATATCTATCTTGAGAAAAAGCATTAACCTCGTAACTTCTTTGAGACATACCATTAACCACTATGTCTACAAATTTAGACACTATGGGAACTGGCTTCCAATCTAAGTTTAAGTAAGAGAGATCTCCGTTTATTGATAATTCGTTTTTATATTTTTCTACAGGTTGCTCACCTCTTGCATACAACCTATGTTTGTGAAACGTATTTAAGTTGTTTGAATATTTTGAGTTGTTACCATTAAACCATTCACTCTGAATAGCTCTACCCACCTTAAGCCCATACTCAGGTGTCATTTTCTCTAAATCACTAACCGCTTGTGACGGAAAGTTTACAACAGACTCTGTCATATTTTATCTATTAATTATTCTTGAATTAGAACCATCATTATTGTACTTTGATACCATAATATTTAAAGACTCCCTCTTTCTCTGAGGATTAGGTGCGTACATCTGCCTATTGCAAGCCATAATTGCTAAACCTGAGCTAATAGAAGCATCAAACTTAGTTCTATTATTTATATTAAATTTTGCCCAATCATTGAGCGTTGTGTTAAAGTACATATCACCATAAGTGCCTTCTGATGTCATACCAACGTGATCATTTATATACATCTCTATAGCAGCTGCGTGAGCTTGCTTTATATCTTCACTAGAGTTAGGTATACCGCCTACTTCCTTTTCAGCTACTGATAGCTTATTCCAGACCTTATCAGGTCTATTCATGCTAAAACCTCTGTAACCTCTTCTACGTAAGTAGTATAGCAACCTAGGTTTATTATTCTCCGCTAGTATTGGCATACCGTAAAATACCAAAGCCATTAAAACGTCTTCGAAAAATATCTCAGCAGTTTGTGGTCTAGCTAAATACTCTAAGAAAAAAGTATTAGCTGGAGCGTCTTCCATTGAGAACTTGGTTAAACCGTGTAAAGCTCCTTTAGATCCTTTATTATCCACAGTACCAGATATATCATACGAGTCACAACCAAAAGCTCCCATATGTTCATTACCCGGGTACCTTATACCGTTTTTAATTACAACACTATTCTGAAGACTGACATTAGGTACCCAACTTACTTCGAACCTACCGTTTGGGTCTGGATTAAAAACAACCTCAGTGTCTTTGACACCGCCTTCCCACTGGAAGTTACCCCTGTTGGTTACTGATGAACTTCTATTTCCTTCGTTGTAATCTATCTGCTCATATATCTTTATTAGATTAAATAAGCTTTGTTTCGTTTCATCTCTGAAAGCATGTTCTTCAGTACGGGGAAATTGTCTATAAAATTCATTGAGCGCGTCCTGGTCATCTCTAAGACCTTCTGCTTCGTTCTCCCAGTTGTCCACTACTCCGTATTCTATAATATCCCCGTGAGGGTCTAATACTTCTTCGGTTGGAGTGTTGAAGACAGGTTGACCATACTCGTCAATAAAGCCTTCGTAGTTCCACTCCATTGGCACAAATAGTGAATACAAGCCAGATTTAGTTTGACCGTTTTTATTTCTACTACCTACATCAGAGTTCTTATATAAGTCTTTAAAGTTTTGACCACCTTTATCTAAAGCATTAGAGGTGGAACCCATCATGCACTTACCAATAATCCTACTACCTAAACGTAAGCAAGTTTTAGTTACCCGCCAGTTATTCCTAATATTATCTGGTTTCTCCCACTTACCACTTTCATCATGAACTAGTAATGCTAATTTTTCACCATCATAACTGTTATCACCAGTGTTCTTCCAGTCAATGGTAGTATCGAGACCTTCCAAGTCATCCATCTCCTCTTTCTGCTTCATCTTCTTTCTGGTGAACTTCTTAGCCGGAACTCTGTAAGCTAGCTCTGACTTAGGTCTATCCATACCATCTTGTATAGGCTTGAAAAAGAAGGGGTAATTAAAGCTAATGGGTACTACTTTATCAGTAAACATTTTCTTAGCATCCCCACCAGATTTAGATAATATCCCAAATCTACTATCACTTGCTAGAGTAGCTAAGTTAACGGTTTCAGCCGAACTCATAAACGAAAAACCAGATCTACGGTTCTTTAAATAGCACATACCATAACATCTCTTATCTGCTTTGCAAGCTTCCCAGAATATGAAAAATAACCTATTGGCTTCGCGGAAGTCTGGAGCGCCTACATCTATCTTACTCCACTGCAGATACATATAATAGGAACCGGTTATATAAGTTGGTACACCTTTATTCATGAACCAAAAACCTTCATCCCTACGCTTAAACTCTTGATCTATGTACGGGTAATGAGTTTCTTTAAATTCCTCAGGATACTCTTGCCAATCGAAGACTGTTTGTATTTTTTTAAAGTCTGGATTTTCATCAAACCTTTTCCATTTTTGATCTTTAATTTTACCAGCACTATAAATAGATTTAGGTGTTAGAGGTAGAGCTATTTTCAAGCCCTGAATCTCCAACACCTCACCAATTTGTCCAGTTCTAGATATTACTACAACATCATTCTCTTTATTATAACCATACTCCCAAGACTTAGATTTATTAAGTCTATTTAAAGTATTAACCTTTATAGGTTCGACTGTTTTAACTAAGCTTTGCTTGTACATCATTTAGACCTCCCTTCAGCGAAACCCTTAAAGCTAGATTTAGCCTCTGAAGTTTCTTTGCCAGTTAGTAGATCTTCTTCTTCTTGTATTCTGTTTAGTATTTCGAAAGCATCGAATATAGCTAACTTTTTAGTAGCAGCGGCGTTCTTCAATCTGTCAGCAGAAATATCGTCGTCTGAATCCACAATAGCTTCTTTAGCAACCTTGATTAATTCCTCAACAGCTTTATGCCCAGCTTGGATTATATTCTTCTTCGTCTCCTTTATATTCATATTCGATATTAATATATTTATTCATAACTCTATAAAGCCTATGACCTTCAATTAAAAACTCAAACTCATCACCAGGTGAGAACCCAACTAACTGAGTTGGTAAGAAGGTGCCATCCGAGTACTTAACTACTCCAACTAATGGTCTTTCTATATCTGAAGATAGATTATCTACGCTCTTTACTGGTTTGACAAAAGTATAACCAGGTAAACAATTCCAACAACCATTCCTCTTGTACATATATATTTGGTCGGGTGATACTAAATACTCATCCTCACTCAAGAAACCTCTACCGTTCTTTTCAACGGCTTTCATATTATGCCACCTTCTAAAAACGTTGTGATGAATAACAATAATATCACCAACCGCTAGATTGTTAGGGTTATGCATCGGTATAGAGGTAACTAGAGCTTCGTTATTTATGTATTGGTGATTGAAAACTTCGGTATTTAATATCAATTGTTTTTCACCTATCTTTTTAGAATTGTTATATCTACTACCTAAAGGTTGGACTATGCAATCTAAAACAGGTCTCATTAATACTCTAAATTATATTCTACAGATATAGCCATGTTCTTGTTGAAATCCTTCCACGGTATAGTGACGTCACCTTTAGATATGTATATAGAGTACTTATCTTCTTCTTCTAGAATGTCACATATGGTATGACCACCATAAACGTTCTGCCCTACAGCATAGTGCATTGAATCGCTTTTATAGTCCTTACCTATAGTTATTTTTCTTATAACACTACTATTCATCGTTAGAAGTATTTAATTCACCAGTCTGTAAGTTCACATCAAAAGTACCATACTCTTCAACTAACATATCTTGTAACGCTTTCACACCGTCTTGAACTGAAGATAATTTATGTAAGTATGAATGTTTTTGAGCTTCTATTTTACCTATTTCAAATTGAATACTATTTAAAGTATTAACTGCTTGTTTAAGCTGATTCAAATGTTCTTCTGAAACCTTATCTACTTTAGGTTTTAAATCTACTACTTTACTTTTCTTTGCCATTTTATTTTATTTAATTGTTATTTTTCTTTGTTGATCCACCGAAGAAGAAGTCTACGATGGTATTTACTTTTGCACTCATAGCGCCAAACACGGTACTAATGAAACCTATTTCATAGTCACTAAGCTCTAATGTATTAAGAACGAAGTACTTGAACATAGTATAAGTTAAACCGAAGTAAGCTACAGTGAATAAAGTAGCTAATATCTTCTGAATAATAGCGTCGTCCTTATACAAATCTCTAGCATCCTTTCTGTCCTCGACTTCTTTGTTGAACGCTTCACGCTCAGCTTCGAGTAGAATTTGCTTAAGCTTAAACTTAGCTTCGTCACGTTCTTTATCTGTAGTAATAACCTTGTCGAGGATCTCATCCGCATTGTCTACTATTTTTCCAAATAAACCTCCTAATAAATTTCCAATCATATCTTATCTTTCTGAATCTTTAATCATGTCATCAATAGACTTATTCATGACTTTATCTGTGTAACTTTTGTTTTTATAAAATACATTACTAGACTTCATAGGTATATCTTCTTCACCTAGTAGTATTTTGTATATTTTATTTATAAGTAGATTACATTTAAACGATGTTTTGAATATAGAGTATTTTATCGTAGTTCTATTTCTATGCCTCCATACATCTATCCAACCTTCTTTACGTAATCTATCCCACCTAGTCTTATCCCAAGAGTATATATAAGTACCATTTATAAATTCATCTCTAGTAAATCTTTCCAAGCAGTTTAAATATATTAGTAATTCTAACTCAGCGTCGGTTATACCGTTCTGCTTGCAAGCCCATTTCCTAACTAACCTATAATACTTAAATAGCTGAGCATCTTTAATGTCTTCTACTCTCACTCTACTAATACTATGTCTCTAAGTTTTATAACTCTATAAATAGATTCTTCGTATGTAACGTCGTGACCAGCGTGCTTATCGTACATTACCATACTACCTTCTTTAATTATGTCCGCTAAGTTTCCTACTGATATTACTTTAGCTTTCTTATACCTGTTGTCAGAGTCCGTAGTGTCAGTGAGTAGTAACCCACCGACTTTTTTAGGACCTTCTTTTATCTGATCAACTACTACATAATCATTAATTGCTTTCATTAGCTCTAACATTTGAGATTACACAATCAGCTGACATAACGGTAAGTGCTACACTCACGGCATTTTTCAATGCTGTTTTAGTAACTAGTACAGGATCTATAATTCCTGCATTAATCATATCAACTTGATCCCCTGTTACTACATCTAAACCAATTCCTAACTCCTCTGGGTCAGCTTTAAGTTCAAACCCTGCGTTATCTAATATAGTTTCAAAAGGAGACCTTAGAGCTGATAGAAGAACTTGTCCACCTTGGGTGGAAAAAATTTTTTGAGAAGCATTGAGTAGTGCCACACCACCACCAGCTACTATACCTTCTTGCAGAGCTGCTTTAGTAGCGTAGATAGCATCTTCAACTCTATCCTTCTTCTCTCTCAACTCTACCTTAGAGTTTGCTCCAACTTTAACTATACCAACGCTACCAGATAGAGTAGCTAACCTTTGCTCGAGTTTCTTTTTAATAAACCCGTTTTGCTCTTCTACGATCTTAGTGTTAAGCTCATCAATACGATCTTCTAGCTCTTGAGTCATGCCTTCTAGAGTGATAACCGTATTCTTATCGTTTGTAACCGAAAACTCAGCCTCACCTAGACTATCAGGTGTGATTAAATCTAAATCATCACCTAATTCTTCGTTAATGACAGTAGAACCAGTTAGTATAGACAAATCCTCTATAGCGTCTTTACGCGTAGGCCCAAAACCAGGTGGGTCGACGATATTAACTTTTATATTACCTTTAACCTTATTCATTAACAGTGCCGATTTTACTTGCTGTGACACTGGTGCTACGATAAGTAAAGCTCGGTTAGCCTTAATAACATGTTCTAATACTCCTTGAATTTTTCTAATGTTAGGTATTTCAGATATAACTGTAAGTACGTATGGATTATCCAACTCAGCAGTGTGCTTATCAGTGTTAGTGATAAAATGTGGTGATGTGATACCAGAGTCAAACTGAGCACCATCAACAACCTCAACGTAAGTATCTTCAGATTCACTCTCCTCCATCAATACCACTCCGTGTTTGCCAACAGTTTCGTAAGCTTCGGCTATAATACCACCTAACTCTTGATCGTTGTTGCAAGAAATGGAGGCTACAGCCTTAAGCATATCTCCTTTAACTTCAACAGCTGAGTCAGTTAGAGTACTTAGAACTTCTTCTAGACATGTGTTAACTTCATCTTTAATTTGTCTGATTGATAACCCTGCAGCGACGGCAGAGTCAATAGATTCTATAAGAGCTTCAGCTAGTACTGTAGCGGTAGTAGTACCGTCACCAGCCTCTCTTACTGTATTGCGAGCCGCTTCCTTAATTAGTGTAGCACCCATGTTTTCAACCGGATCGTATAAGACTACGCTTTCCGCAACGGTTACTCCGTCTTTTGTGATCACCGGTTTACCGCGTCCATCTTCATAAACGACACATTTTCCTGATGCTCCTAACGTGGACTTAACGGCTTTCGCAAGTTTTTGTACCCCAGCGATTACTTTTGATTTTGCTTCATCGCCGAAGTCTAAGTTCTTAACCAATTCACTTGGTAAGTTGTATTCCATAATGTGGTATTTTATTAAATTAAATTATATTTATCGATGCTTATTTAAATGTTTTAACTACTTTCGGTCCACCAAGGAATTCCAGTTTTTTGTTATAGTGTTCGACACTGCCATCGATAGCAGCTTCAGCCCCATTGAGGGTTTCCCTCCTTGTAATATCAACCCAGACTTTTTCATCTGTTGGTGAGTTAACTTCTGTTTGGTAGTACCCATTTGGTAGCTGTGTTATTCTCCAGTTACTTTTATCAGCTAAGTGCCTCCACTCAGCGATTTTATCTTCAGTAATCTTTGGTTGTCCAGTGTTTATGGTACTGGTTTTGTAGTAATAATAGGTCATTTTAATTTGGTTTTGGTTAATTGTTAATTAATACTTTTTCTTTTTCTTTGGTTTGCATTTCTTTGCCATAACTATATATTTACTTATTATTATTTCTTTTTAACTCTTTTTTTAGGCACACAGTTAGGTACTGTTCTAGAACCCTTCTTTTTAGTACCAACCATTTTGTATCCTTTCCAGCAAGGTGTTTTCTTTTTCTTTGTAGGCATAACTACTTTATTTTGTACTTACCAAACAATCTATTTAACGCTCCTGGATGATCCTCTCTAAATGTTTGACGTGCAGCTTTGTTATGAGCTCTACGTTCTTTGCGTTCTAACCTCTTGTTGCTTTTACAGTCACAATCGTTGCAACCACAATCTTTTTTCTTTCTTCCAAACGGCATAACTATCTTTTTACCTTGGTTATTTTATTTGCGCTACTTATCGCTTATATGTGTTCTTAGCTTTATTCTTACCTAATCTAGATTCTTTCTGCTTCTCTTTAACTACACCTGAAGTTGATGTTTTTCTTTTTTGAACAGAAGTACCATACTGGTTCTTAGGTCCACGAACTACAGATTTGGATTTAGTAACACGCAATTTCTTTGGTGCAGCTGTATTTTTGATAGTCGTACTTTTAG
>Ga0209603_1000641_pt1 | contig 40952 bp, 37 predicted proteins | sample COGITO_mtgs_1206_FD_184812 | JGI IMG/M metagenome (GOLD analysis project Ga0209603, IMG submission 184812) | Pelagic marine microbial communities from North Sea - COGITO_mtgs_120607 (SPAdes) (version 2) | ecosystem: Environmental > Aquatic > Marine > Epipelagic ...
TCCTGAGAAAAAAAAAAGCTGGCGGTTGAACTTTTCTATTCACGAAAGAAATTTTTTCTATTCGCGATAGCTATCGCCGATAGAGATTTTGGCCATCCTGAGAAAAAAAAAAGCTGGCGGCTGAACTTTTCTATTCGCGAAAGAAAAAATCTCTATCGGCGAAAGAACTTTTGGCCATCCTCAGAAAAAAAAAGCGGACGGCGGCTGAACTTTTCTATCGCGAATAGAAATAATCTCTATTTGTGAAAGCTATCGCCGATAGAAACGTTTACAAACATTAACACAGTCAATCATTTCTATTGGAAATAAAAGACACGTACGATGAACAAATTACAAGTGAACGACTGCTGTCCCAAGTGTTGGCATAGTGCCAACGTAACGAGTGGAGGCATTGGAACCTATTGCATCTATGAAATTCTCTCACACACGGGTGGATTACTAGATAAAACGAAAACATGTAACAAATGTAACTGGAATTTTAATTCTGTAAAAAACTGTGTGAATTGTCGCTCGAATAAACCTTGTCCTGCGCACCACGCCGTTGCGTTTAACGGTAAATATGCTGCGCACTTGTCTGCACCCATGCAACAGTTGTACATGCGCAATTCCCCGTACCAGCACGCGTGGAACAACCGCGCGTACTGTGTTGGGAATTGGTATGCGAAACAAGTGACGAATTACACAGAAGCTATTCATATGGCACGGCGTTTCTTACACCCCAGTGATATCGCCCGCTGTATAGTTCTCAATCAGTTTGAACACCGGTTGGACGTGAATTCCTTTTGGGTCGAATTCCACGACATGTACCTTTGTTATTTTTGTGGAACAGACATGGTTTCTCGGGCGATGGCGGGATTTTACAATGGGCTCAGAGCCAACCATTTATTTCTTGCACTTTACTATTATCAATAGACATGAACCCACGCCCAGCCAAGAAGCGCCACACCGGTGGCAACCCGAACACGCACCGCCAGGCTCCGTTATTCTCTGACGTGAACGCTGCCTACGAGGCGATTCATTCAGGGGTCGCGGATGCCGTCATCGTCGACGCAAAGCTGCCCGTTCAGCTCGACGGCCGCGAGCTGACGCGTTTCTTTAACGCCAGAGTGTATCCCAGCCACCGAATTCCAGAACCAACCACGTTCGAAGACTTCGCCTGGAAAGCCTTCAAAGGCCTCCCAGGGATTGCTGGAGGCATGTGGCATGCCTACGCCACATCTACGCACGATTCCGTGCTTGATTCGCCCATTGTGGACGAAATTTGCACGCGTATTGCCGGCACTTCGGAGTGGCAAATTCGTCCTAATCGTATTCGGACGAATTTCAAGAACGACGACCAGGGGTACAAATCGGCCCACTTGGAAGGCGAGCACGTGCTCCTAGACACGACCGACGTGGGTGCTATCTTTTGCGCCACCGCAGGGCGCACCTTTACCTTTTACGAGGGTAGTCGCAATGACCCAGCGGCCCGAGAACTCTTCAAGAAAATGGGAGGCCAGACGTCCTTCTTTGTCAACCCCACACAGGCTCAGCTCAAGCCCTGGGCGCGCACAACGATAGCGACGACCGCCCCGGGTCAAATCATTCTGTTTGCGGGCTCCGTGATTCACGAAATCAGCCGCTGGGAACCTTCCCTTTCGCTCTTCCTGTCCCCGTACAATCCGGCAGAAGACGCCAACAATGCGTTTTATGACGGTCTCACGCGCGCTCGGGCCATCGCCAAACAAAAACAGGTGGCAAATGCACCGCCTCTACCTCCGCGCTTTCGAACACCGGGCCAAGTGCGCCAGCATCCGTCGCAGTACACAGAGATGACACGCCGTGAGACGGAAATTTTTGGCTCACTGTTCAACATCACGGGTCACGTGTGGCCTTCGGGAAAGTCCACGTTTTTCCTGCACCACATGATGGCGTCGAACGCCTTTCACCCCAAATTGTTGCCATTCTGCTTTGACAGCCAAGGCAAATACAACTACGAGGTCATTACGCCCGAACTCGTCAAGGATTGCCCCGAGTTCGACCACACGTACTTTGACCAGCTGCCCCTGGCCACCGTCACTGACGACGAAATTGAGCGCATGAAGCGCCAATTCACCGGCATTCCGTCCGCCGCATGGCCCCTGGTTCGCTCCTGGACCAAAGACCCGCGTCAGTGTTCTGCAAACGTCTGTAAACGTAGAGGGTATATTTAAATAATGCGACCTATATTTGTATAATCTGGTGTATCACTAAACCCTTTGACCGATGGCTTTTGGCGATGCGCATCTCTTTTCTCCCACTTGTCCGGACACTTGAGCTTGTGATGGCGCAAATAGTCCAGTTTTTCGCCAAGTGTCTTGTTCTCGAGGTCGTGCACGGTGCCTTCGTCGACGCGCTGGACCCGGACGCCCGCGTCCTCTAGGCGGTCACGCAGCTCGTCGTCCTCGCCTCCCCAACCCCAAAAGTCGTTCGGAAAGCCATTTACACGTATGTAGTCGCTTCTTCGAAGTAAGAGAATGCCCCCAAGGTACGAATCCGCGTCGTAACGCTTCCAGGCTCTGGCAATGTGCCGCACGGTGCCCAGTGGCACTGGGTCCAGATAGGTGTGCAGCACGTCTTCGCCGGGCAAAAGGTCGACGTCGTGTAAACAAATGAGTGGCGCGGACGTCTTGGACACGCCCAAGTTGAGAAGCGCACCGCGGTTGAACAGACGGCCGTCGTCGGCTTGTTCGGCGACGACAATGGGGCTGAGGGGCAGATGTTCGGCCATGTGCGCGCGAAATCGCTCGAGTTGTTCGGCTCGAAATGGCTGGTTGGTCGCCCGGTAAGGCACGACGAGTGTCGGATAGCACTCAGAGCGCACCTGCATCCACGCCTCGCCCAGTAGATTGGTGCCGCGCCAGTCCTCTCCCGCCTCCGCATCCTTTTGGGACAGGCCAATGCCCCAGATGTGGTCGCGCGGTGACGCTTCGGCGATGGCTTGGGCCCCGGTGTCGAGTAGTGCGCGTCGCACGTGTGGATGTTGTTCGACTTTCGCCCGCGTCGCCGCCAGTACAATGTCGTACTTGTGCGCGTCCCATTTGGCTTGGTTCCACGGCGTGACGCGCCGGCCCAGACGCTGAATTTTTTTGGGGTGTGTTTCCCGTATGATTTTGTCAAAGGTGCGGCGGTCACCCATCAGCAGCGCCTTGTGTGCCATCATGTACTGCTCATTGCAAGTAAAACACCGTCCTTTCGAGTCTAGTACTGGCGCGCGGTGAAACTGCGAAAAGAGCCCGGCATAGAAATAGAAAGTCATGATTGCTACAAACCAGTACCGCGTTCGCGCGACGGAATATGCGCACGCTATTCGGTCAAACGTGGAGAAAAAAAAAAAGTCTTTATACAAGTTTTAAGCTAAAATAACTATCGTTGCCCTGTAACAGATGAATGTCTTCCGAATCGCCCAAGAAATCTCTCAACGTTTGTTTTGACGAAGGACTCACTCCTTGGTAGAACAACGTAGCGCCCGGGCTGAATTCATTGATAATTTCTGCCGACGTGTCCGACAACAAACGTCCCACCCTACTGTGGAATTGTCGGTCCTTGTAAATGTTCAAAAACACTGTATCGCGAATTATTTCAAGTATGGAGCGGTATTTTTGACCACTGGTCGACCAATAGTACTTATCCACGTGTTTGGAATGCTTCCGTGGTACTTCTTCCACCAACAGACAAGGCAAAACACCTTTGAAAATTTCACTTTGAGTTGGTTGGCGTTTTTTATTTTGGGGTTGTTGTTCATATTTGTGACGAAAAATCTCAACCACTGCGCAAAGGACGTCCATACGTTCGGTTTGGACTGGATACCACTGCAAGGTGGGTTCCACGCCATTGTGGTGAACTGCGTCGTTGTACAAATAATTGGTATGGAACATTGTTTTTTTTTTTTTCTCAGATTTCAAAAATCTCTATCACCGATAGAAAACTGTCAGTTCGAAAAGTTCATTTCAGGTTTTTTTTTTTCACACGCAAGACCCACGCGTCTCATGTACCCCTCTTGCTCTGTGAGTGCGCCATTAAAATCCCGTACTTGACAGTCTGGAGACCCATCCACACGATTCAACAACGTTTCGACAACGCCGTCCCACTCCGTTTCGTTTCCTATGTGCGCGGAGACGTCAGGACATACTCTCTTGAGACGTGCCACCGTTTCTGGCCACAGCAAGATGTTGTGAGTTTGAATCAAGGTGGCGATAAATACACACGTGACCCGCATTTTTGTTATTGTATATGTGTTTAAATACTAATACCCAATATGTGTTCGAAACCATTTTTGAAAGGCCGCGAGTCCGCCTTCTTTCCAGTCCACAGCGACTCGGTGGGACCCCCGCTGGGCCATGGAGGTCTTACCCTGCGCGTCTACGACCACGCGGCCATGGTTCAACACGCATTGGTCCAACTGTAAGCTTAAAAACAATGCCACTGAATCAAATTGGATGTTCGAGTTGGTTCCACTGTCGAGATGGATGTCGCACCCCTCTCCATCCATTAATATTGGAGGCAACTTCCCAGAGTGCGACGCCAGATGGTCTGCGTACCAAGCATTGGACATTTCCCGTAGTAGATGTGCAATTGGTGTGTCGGTTGTTGTAAACGTGCCCCAGGGCACGCGCCCACGACCGGCGGTGTCGAGTGGGACTACTAGAGCATTTTTATACTTTTCTAATGCCCAACGCCACGCGGGGATGCCGTGTTTGACATTATACTCGGCGATGTGTCCGGCCGTACCGTCAAAGACGTGTTCAAAACAACCTCCCATCAGCACTACGTTTACCTTTTCGGAGGGTAAATTAAGTTGTCGAATATTGTCTAGTGGGCCAATGCAAAGAACGGTCGTGCCATGTTGCACTGATCGTCGAATCTCATCCATTTTTTCTTGCAACGTAGGGAAGTGCGCGGCACCGTCGCCGACCGCCATGTAATGCGCTTTGCTCTTGCTTGTGGACGTTGTCATACCCCGCACGATAGGGATATCCAATACGTTTTTGGCAACACATAGTTTGTGAAAGAGCCGCGCACGTTGTTCTGAATGACCGTGTCCCGAAGCGATGATGTATCGTATATTGATTTGACGCCTCGCGTGCAGGTCCAGAGCGATACTGACCGCATACGCATCGTCGACATCGTCGCCGATGTCGGAATCAATGATATAGTTCGGCCGAAACGTATTGACAAGTAGACTTCGCTTTCCGCGCAGTGTTACCCAAGTGCAATTCGCCATAGTCTTGCCCTTGGCGAAAATAGACTCTAGTGCTCCGTACAGCCGCTTGAGTTGATACAGGCCGACTTCCGCATTGTTCTCAAATCGTAACGTTACCACTTGCGTTTCGTACGGAACGACCTCTATTTCTAGTCGAGGCTCGTCCCAATTGCACTCGATAATGTCCAACCCGTGCAAAATCCAGCTCGAATACGTATACTTGAATTCGCCGGGCGTGCTTTTTTCGAAGAGGAGGTTGGCCACGGTCTCGTTGCCAATGTCGGGATATAACCCACACAAACGGCGCCACTCAGCCAGCTTGGCCGACTCGTCCGGACCGGGGGTGTCTCGCAGCCATTTTTGGTAACACAACAGAGCGCATGAGCGCTGTTCGGGCGTCAGGCGCGCGCGGACCATATCGAGATTGTCGGCGAGACGTACGAGTGTCAAAAGCGGCCGTTTTTCAAAAACCGCCGGGACATAGGCGCGTTGGACACAATAGTTGGCAATGGTCATGAGACTTCCGTCATGTTCTGGGTCGTATCGTGTCTTAGAATGTGTATCCGCATTGTGGTCTTGGATGGCCCGCACGATACGGTCGGGTTGTAGAAACAAGCGCGGCGAAGTGCGTAGAATACGTCGCACCATATTGGCACCAAGCGCCGCATGGAGAAACTTTTTGGCACGGAAATTCTCTGGGCTAAGGCCTTTGGCCGTCGAGTCACCGCCAACAAGGGGCATAAGGCGTTGTTTCATCTCGTCGCACGTCGCTGGGTTCTGACACAAGCCGTACTCGCTGTAGCCGACGTCGTGCAGCAGCGCCGTCCACAGTGCAGCGTTACGATATGAAGCACCAGTGGGGAGGAGAACGTCCATATAATATGCAGAACGCATGGAATGTCCGATGCCGTGCGACGTAAACAGCGGCGAATTGTAGCGCGCTTGTAGTTTGAGGGCTTGCCACAGCGGAATGTACTCGTCCCAACCGGCGCGGTTTGTTGCGTGAACGCGACGAATCATGGTCCGCCAGAGTGCCAGTCGCGTATGGCGTTCCTGACAAGTACCGCTTGCACATCCAGCTTGTCGTGCGACTTTGGGTTCGGCCCACAATATCTGCAGCACTGTGTCTACCGGCGATTGTCGTTCAAATGTTTTAAACATTTGTGTGCAAAAAAAACACACAACTTATATAGTCCACTGTTTCTTGTTTTGGCGTCTCCTGTAACCAATATATACGATACACGCCATATTGAGCACAAACAGAAAAAAGACGACCAAACTAGCAATGGCCATGCTTTCATGCACAAAGTCTTTGTGTTGCAGCAGCTGGCTGCGAACGTGCTCTTGGATACGGGTTTCAAATGCGACGCGCATCTCCCGCTGCAATTGCGCGTGCTCCTTGAGATAGTGTTTGACAATTGTGCTCGCTGGTGGGAGTACGCCCAAGAGTGTGGTGTTGTTCATGCTGTGGAGGGAAAAAGTACCTATATATTAGAACTGCGTGAATCTAAAATGGCATCCAGCGGGTCTTCGCTCATTACCATTCAGAAACGCGTCCTTGCAGCGTTTGAAATGTGGTCAGACGGTCAGAACAAAACCCCAACACGCATATTGGCCGTAAACCGTTTGCTGTCAGACTGTCTAAACGACTTGGACGCGCTCGTGCTGCGTGATAATGCCTGTGCGCGCAATATGCGCAAGGCATTAGTCGCTGCCATTTTGCCCGCACTCGCCGAAGTGAAAGCCGCCTATGGAAAACATATTGGCCACCGATAAAAAAAACACCTATATAACAAGAAATGGAAATGAGAAAATGACATCTCTTCGTCTGAACTTGAAACCAAACATGCCCGATATATCCAGGTGGCAGGAAAACGAAAAACAGTGGGCCACAAGATGGATAAAACGCAAGATATCCTTGTCCGCGTGGATGTACATGTATAGCCATTACGAAGGAATGAAAATGACGCAACAGCAGGGTTCCATGTCCTTTACAGTCCGCGCGAAGAAACGACCACATCCCCTGTCGTTGAGCGACGCGTGTCGAGCATACGTCGTGGAGCACCAAGAAGGCATCCTCCTTGAAGCGCGATTTTGCGCCCACGGTGAAATGTTTGATTATTTGAACGACATCTTGCAAGGTTCAAAACAGGCTCCGTCAGTCGGCGACGCGCTGCAGTGGATTGAACACCTCAAAGAGTCACTGGCCGCTTTGCACGACCAGGGGTTTTACATTGGCGATATTAAAACGGAGAACATGGTCCTCTGTGGACCTCGACACGAACCCTTCATCATTGACGTAGATATGATGCACCACGTGGATATGATGCACCACGTGCCCGCGCGTACGCTACACTTGGGAACACACACGCTTTCGTACACACCCATTGAAGTGCAATTATTCCTGCAGGCAAGCCCCAAGCCCATCTTCCTCAAAGCCCATAGGATAAAGTTTCGTCGTTTTGTCGACACGGCGCAAATATATGTTGTGTTTGGCATGATATTACACGCCGCGGGCGTGTACAACAAGTGGATAAATGCAGGGTTTGAAATCGGGCCGGACGGTAGAGCGACCAAATTAACGTCACATCAATATTTGCACAAAGATGACGATTGGTTTAAAGTACCTGTCACATATCCGCAGGGAATGTCCGATGAAGAGAAACGAAAGGTCGACCAAATATTAGCCACCGCAGACGAATTGTTGATACACGCAGACAAATACGTCCAGAAGCCACATGTGTCTTCTGAATACACGGACGACAAACTAAAGTTAATGTTAAGCACGACAACGCCGCCCATTTTATCGCCCCAAGGACTTATATTCCACCAAAGCCCTCTCGAGTCGTCGGACACGTGCGTGATGAAATTTGTTCCCGAGAAACATAGAAAATTGCTTAATGTTGAGCAATTGGAGAATATCCACTGGCCCAGATATGTGATTCCGGTGCACCAAGTCTGGCCGGTGGGAGACGCTTCGCAGCCCGCTCTTAAAAAACAACGTGTAGAATTTCACCAATATGTAAGAAAAGGACTATAAATGCTTATGTTTTTCAACTCAAAATGTCTATACCCGAAGGAATCTGCGTGGACCTCGAAACCACCCTGGGCGGTCGCGTACCCGACACGGTGCGACCCAAGGGACAAAAACGTCTCGAAACGCGCGTAATCGAAATTGGGGCCACCTGCTGGCACAAAAAAGTACCCGACTATCAAGTATTAGTCAATCCCCTGCATGGTATGCGCCTCAAGACGCCGGAGGATATGTTCGCAGCGCTGCGAGACATGCACCAACGTCCCGACGCCACCATCGGGTTCTGGTCCAAAGTATTGGCCCGGCGTGCCAATACACTGACGCCCGCCATGTTGAACGGTATGGCGCCGGACATATGGGAACGCTGCACCGTCAAAAACAAAGCACGCGACTTTCTTCGTTGGTTTAATGGCGAAAAGGGCCCCGTGTTTAAACCCGAGGGGGAAGCCCTCGCGGGTCTATTGCAGTACACGCGCGAGCACGGTGAGACGACATGGCTCGCTCACAACGGACGGTCGTTTGACTTCAAAATCCTGCAGGGCGTCGCGGAGCGCAATGGTCTTGATATTGGCCGCGTGCAACAGGCAGACACACTGCACATATTTCGAAAAATTGATTTAAAAGTACAGTCCTACTCACAACCCAAATTATACGCGTCGTTGGGACTCGGCGTCTACAATGCCCACGTGGCCATCGACGACGCGCGAGCCCTGGCCAAAATATGCCAACACGTCTCGTCAAAAGCGCCGACAAAGCCCGCGCGCGTCGGAGCGCCCGTACAAAAAGCACCGTCAAAGCCAACTGGACCTTCGGTCCAAAAGCCAACAGCGCCCGGACGTATGGTGATGGATATTAAAGGCATCGGGCCAAAGTCCCGCGACGCCCTCTTACGACTGGGAATTCGAACAACGTCGCAGTTAAAGGCCCACTATGACCAAAAGGGAGTCGACTGGCTCAGGCGCGCGCTTCCACGGGGAGTACGCTGGCGTTTGGTGTGCCAATCTCTAGCGCTCGTTCATAAAGGTAGTACATTGTGTGCGGGTGGCGCGCGTTCACGCGTACGTCGCGCGTTGCCACTTGCATGATGCCCTTTTCTACTTTGATGTCGGCGATGTCGTGTTCAACACGTTGCAGGCGTCCCTTACCGTGCGCCACAGTGTACACGGGCATGCCGCGTATCCATTGTTCGGGAGGCAACTCCTGTAACGCCGCGACGAGCGCCTTGGTTGAACGATTAAAGTCTGGACCAAAATAGTGAGCACACGACATGTGCAGCAGGTGGAGGTCAAACATTCGGTGGGGCAATTGTAGTGGGTGGTGCCGGTAGATGGTTTGGGATGCTGGCACGGCGTAAACACGTTTGTGTTCGGCCCACGTGGCCATACCTACGTCGAACAGCACCCATCGACCAGAATACCATCCGATATTGCCGATGTGCACGTCGCGGTGAAACACAGACCATTGTGAGTTCCATATGTGTAGCTCCATGCCAATGTCGCGCACGGCAGCCGCGAGCTGTTCACGCGTCATTCGCCCATTATGCCGAAACAACGTGTACTCGAACCGTTCCATGACGAGACAGACATACTTGTGTCCTTCAATGTCCATCCACGCCACCTTCAAAAGCGGAATAATGCGCATGGGTCGTTGGGCCTCTCTATATTTGCTCTGTATGTAGAAGTGTGCGTATGCTTCGCCAAGCAGAGTCATGTTGTCTTCTTGGGTGGGCTCAGCGCCGGCGCGGACCATTTTGACAGCGCACGGTACGTTGCCCCACGTGGCTTGCGTGTACACGGTGAACTGCGAACCGCTGCTGTACATGGTGAAATCAATGCGAATGCGGTCTAGCGTCAGTGGCACGTCCGATGTGAGTTCTATTGGTGGGTCTTTAAAATGCGCAGCGAGACGCTGTTTCCACTCGTTCGGCGAATCCATCTTGTTCGCAATCCGTGACGTATAAATACATTGTTTTGTGCAACAAAAGGATGCTCGCATTGATTTTTGGTGTTATTGTTGGTGTATGGTTGGGGCAGACGTTTACTCTTCCAAACGTGCAAGAGGCGGTATCTCGGTGGATGGCATCTGCGCCCGTACAAGACAAGGCGGAAGAACAAGAGCAAAATACGACACCAGCGCCGCCCGTGTTCACCGGTGAAATGCCCGTGGATTAAGAGTATAAGTGGGGTGTCATCCAAAAAAAAAAATGTTTTGGATGACACTGGGGTTTATATGTGGTGTGTACGTGGGCCAGGAATTTTCAAACGCGCCACGGCTTCAGCCGCTTTTAAGTGACCTCTATCGTAAAATCGTAGGATAAGTATATAAATGTTTTGTATCTTTAAAAAAATGGACTACGAGTGTACCGTGTATGTTCCACCGAGCACCGACGTGCAGCAAATTCGTACGTTTTTGCGCGAGCATGTCATTTTAAACAACCCACCTTACAATGTACCACTCCTTTTACAGACCTACCTAGCACCGCGGGGCCGTCCGTTGCGCATTATCATTTCCAGAGGCAGGCGCCAAGTACACGTGATAGACGAAAATCACGGTCCGGCGAGTCGCCACGTGCTGCAAACCGCGATACGTGGGTTTCAACAGCATCGCGTGCGTCCCACGGTCACGCAGGCGGGGTTTCAGGCGCTACAACGCACGCCAACTCGCATGGCACCGGCTCCTACAAAGCACACGTGTTCGATATGTCTGGAAGTTATTATGGAGCACGAACTGCAGCTTCTTCCGTGTGCCCACAGTTTTCATCAGCGTTGTTGCCAGCGTTGGTTTCAAACATCCCCGACATGTCCGGAATGTCGTCTTCCTTGTCAGTGACACATCATGCCATGCATGGCATCGCGCCATATGCAGGACCGCTTGCATTTTTCGCCCGCATGTTGAATGTCGTCCAAGTCGATGCATCCGTCTTGGTTTGTGTCGCAGTCTTCGTAAAGGCGTTTGTACATGGGGCCTTCTATGGCCAAAATGAAGGGCCGTGTCGCAATTTTATGTGACGTTTTAGATAGTTTTGCGTGTAGATGGTACGCATTCAAACATTTTTTTTTCAGCGCGCACGACCAGAACTCGTGGTGGCCGACGGTGCAGGCGGCGTGACAAATGCTCAAGAGAAGAAGAAGCAGACAAGCACGAATCATGTTTTAGGTCGAAAACACAATCCTTTTATACTGCGAAAAAAAACACAACAACAACAAGGTGGCGGTTTGATGTCCGACTTGCAAATGGTGCATTGGGTCTGTTTTGAAAAGGCGTTGTATTTACGCAGGCAGGCTTCGTGGACATACGCACCACAATCACAGCGCGACCTTATCACGCCATGTGTCTCACTGCAAATATAACATTCAACAAGCGGCTCTTGCGCCATTCATCTTATAAAACACACGCCTAAATACATAAAACGAATCCATTCACGAAGAGCTAAACTTCTATATATTTCATGGTTTTACACATACAATGAGCGCACTCGCCAACTCGCACCAATTTTGGCGCGAGCGCATTCAGCAGTTGCGGGAAACATTAGAGCAGAAATCGAATACGGACCCCCGCAATGTGCTCACTCATTTTTTTCTGCAAGCGATTGACCACGAATTCAACCAGGAACTCATGACGTGGAGGTCAACCACAAAAGAGCTGGTGAAATCGGCCATCGTGCGCATGTTTGATTTACAGGGGACGCACAGACAACGGGCGGCCATCATTATGCGCGAAAACCACATAGAAATGCTAAATCACATCCGACTGGCCGACATACGCAACCGTGTCGTGTTTGACATTTACAAAAGCCGCGGCGCCACAGTGGACACTTATTTCGACCGCTTTTCAAATCCGCCCGGTTCTGCAGAACAGAACGCACAATATGCAAAAATGGCCCACGGTAGCGCACTGTACACTACTGCCAAACACACACAGGTACTTTCCGACGTCATCATTCGGATGGAACTATTGAAACGTATTTTTACGGTGTACGATGTCGTCTTTCAGAAGGCAGACATGCCTGGAGAAGGGACACTGAACTGGCTCACAGACGCCTGGATGACGCGGATTCAAACGGGTGGGCTGGGACAGCTCGTGTGGGAGTTGTTTCTGGACCTATGGACCATTGAAAGAGGCATTTCTTAGTTGTGCGTCGTGTATGTACGCATACGTTTTTTTCTGTATGGGGGTGCGCAGCTTCAAGGGGTCTTTTTCCGTCATTATGTCGAGTTCGGTCACCGTTGGGCGGCGGCGCGAGTCGTACATGTTATGAAGTATGTATTTCTGCATGTTTGAGCGCGCGCGCCGGTGCACGATTTCCTTTTCCCCGGAAGATTGATAACAACCCATGGAGTTACATACGAGTTGTAAGAAATATTAATCAACGTAATTTACTCCTTTCTTTATCTTAGCTTATGAACTTTTCTATTTGAACTTTTTTCTATTCACGAAAGAACTTTTGGCCATCCTGAGAAAAAAAAAAGCTGGCGGCGGCTGAACGTTTCTATTCGCGATAGCTATCGCCGATAGAGATTTTGGACAATCTTGAGAAAAAAAAAAGCTGGCGACGGCTGAACGTTTCTATTCGTGAAAGAAATAATCTCTATTGGCGAAAGAACTTTTGGCCTGAGAAAAAAAAAAGCTGGCGGCGGCTGAACTTTTCTATTCACGAAAGAAATAATCTCTATTGGCGAAAGAACTTTTGGCCTGAGAAAAAAAAAAGCTGGCGGCTGAACTTTTCTATCGGCGAAAGAAATAATCTCTATTCGCGAAAGAACTTTTTTCTATCGGCGAAAGAACTTTTGGCCATCCTGAGAAAAAAAAAAGCTGGCGACGGCTGAACTTTTCTATCGGCGAAAGAAAAATTCTCTATCGGCGAAAGAGATTTTGGGACACAACGGCAAAACCCCCTGGCGAAGGTGGATTCTGTTAAGATCCATAGTGGACACGCCTGAACAGGCCAATGTAACCATGGAGTACAATGTCTACCATCTTTTAAAAGTATCTCCCTCCGCTCCACCCGTGGAGATTATGACCAAGTGTCAAGAGTACTGTGAGCGCTGGACAAGAGAAGCCGTACAGCATCGTCTTGAAAAACACATGAGCAATGCCGAAGCGGTCGTCTCCTCTCAGCACATCTGGCAAGAAGGCGAGCGATATATCAAATCACTGGCTGCAATGCTTCTGGACCCGCCTGCACGGAATTGTTACGACGCTTGGCTCGATGCAATACGCTCCCCCACACCAGAAAAAAACTCACTCATGCGCGCACGTATCCAATGGTTCAACTCGAGTATGCATTCCTCACCCATTACATTCTCAAAGGCAATGTTGGAGGCACTGAGTGACACGCCTCCGAAAAAGAAAAAGGCCAAAACATGTGCGCGCACGGCGTCCCTCCAACCCAATTGCCGCGCCTGTTCTAAACCGTTTTCGTTCGATAACCCCTATACAGTGTTTCACTGCCACTGCACGACACGAGTAGGGCATACGGACTGTATGGCAGAATTTTCAACGCGATTCTCGGGCAGGTGTCCTGTATGCCGCAATAAAATGCTAAAACGCCATGAAATTTCTAAGTATCTGTTTTGGAACGTCCGTGACAAGTATCGTTTCCTGTAGTGTCAATCGACGCAATGGACGATTTATACAGTACGTGAACGGTACCGTGTTGGTCACGGACAGAGTACGCGTTGTGCTGCTGGCCGATGCACGTCCCCTCGACTCTGTACTGAAACGCGTAGAAACCTCCGACAGAGGCCAGTTGGGTATTTCTATCCGTGTAAAGCACCAGCGGCACTGACGTATCGATGCCATAATCTCCGAAGGTACCCATTGATTCAAAGTTAAGCTCTTCGCCATATTCATCTTGGATTTGTCGCTTGTCTTCGTGTGATATCCAAAAATCATCTCCAGGTTGCACCCAGTTCATCTGTGCCAACTCGCGAATTAATGATTGCACAGTGCTGCAGCGGATGGCCGTCTGCGTCATTTCAGAACCAAACTGACGTTTGACAATGATGTTTTGCTCAGACATGAAACATTCTAACAAAAATGTTTTTAAAAAGTCATAACATGGGTCGTCGGGCATGTTGCGGCTGCGCGTTCGGGAGCTCTTATCATTACATACGCGCAGTGGCCACGTGTCATACCATCGTTTCACGCGACTGGCCAGAGCCGTGTCTAATTCTTTGACACGGGCGCTTACGGCCCGCAGGTTTCCCTGGAGAATACGGCGAATGGCGCCGCTGTAGAGGTCCGAACTCGGCGGTGGGCCGTGCCACGTGTCGTGCAGTAGCTTATATTCAAGAAATACACCCTGGCCCACTGCTACGACAGCAGCCACTGGGTGTTTGTCATTGTTTGTGGAGCAGTATATATTACCGTCGGGTCGCCGTGAAAACAAACATTCCGGCGGAATATCTACCGGACGCACTCCTGGCATTGAATCAACTCGGCGGTACCTCTGTTGCGCCGAGTTGTACCGGACCGCGACATAGTGCTTGGCATGCCCGTCGTCAATCGAGACAATAAACCCGACAAAAGACGGATTTTGCTCGAGTGTTGGCATGTAATACGCCGCGGGTATTTTGTCAATGGCAATGCGCTGTACTGTCTTTCCCTTGTGCTCCAACATGTCCTGCAACACTTCTACAGAATAGTAGCCAAGCTGTGGGTCATACATCTGACCACCATACGCACGCGTCTCCAACGCACGGGCGCGTTGGTCCATTTCTTCGCGCGTCACGATATGGGCACCGTATAGATTTTGCAGCGTACGCATGCCACATGTCAAATCACCCACGGATTGTCGCACAATAGACATTTGGCGCTTCTGTGGGAAGGTCTGCGACACATGGTCGTCGTTCTCTTCCTCCGATTCCGATTCCGATTTCGACTCGACGCGTGTTATCTCGACCGTCTTTCTCTTTCTGTGCGGATGAGTCGCTGCCAACATTCTCTCGTATCGAGACGCCATAGTAATTATACAAAAAAAAACGAAAGACTATATACTTGATTTTCTTTATACGTCCCACTGATATGCTGCAACACCGTTGGCCAACTCGCGTGTCTGAGCAACCTCTGGAGGGTCAAACATCGCACGACATAATCGACTAAAATCCATCGACCCATAGAGTATGCCCCGATAGTCCTGGCGCACCAGTAGTAGCCATAACTGGAACGCCTCGGCAAACGTGCCATTCGTCACGAGCTGCACCGCACCCTTGTGTATGACGTCGTACCGCTGCCCCCTCTTAATCACGACAGGGACCACTATGTGCGCCAACTGAGACCGGTGTGTCCACGACTTTTCATTATCACAGTAAAAAAACTTGAGAAACGACACGTTGTACGTCGACATAAAGTGCGCGTGCGCCATCTGCAAATGCAACGCGTCGCGCACCAGTGGATGTTCGTGCAGCTTTTCCGGCTTACCGTACGCCGCGATGTTCGACAGGGACTCCAAATGCGCGAGCGGACGATTTTCCGCCAACGACTGGTAGTTGGACACGCGCGACCCACGCACGCGGTACGACGAACGCACATTGTCCGTCAATCGAATGATGTTTTCCCACACGCGCTGCTCCACACAATCGCGAAACTTACGAATCGTCAAATGGCGGTTTTCCTTCGCCACAAAGTCTGCCCAACGCGTCTCCGGCAGCGTTGAAGGAGGCCGACATTCCCACATCGTAAATTGACAGTACGCACGGCGCGCGCCGCAAAAACGAGCGTAAAATTCATAAATCAACATTGGGTGAATCTGATACGTGTCCTCGTCAATCTTGAGACGGTACTTTTTTATATCAATGAGCCGCTGCGGGGCCGCGTGCATCACAAACCAAGCCGCACGGTACTCGAGGATGTCCAAATACTGCAACAGCATCTCGTCCACGGGACGAATCTCCGTCCATCGGTGCTCGACCGCGTCTAGGGCGTACAAGAGCTCCGACACCGACCACTGGGCCGCGTCAAACGACGCGTGCGTGCGCAAACGATTCTCCTTCATCCAAATGCGCATCGGACTCGGCATCACTGTGCAGCCCGGCTTGGATGCCAGCCAGCGACACGTGCTAATACACGTATACAGCAGCATACCCTCGCACCAGCCGTTCAACTGACCCGGAATACGCTCGAAAAGACCGTGCCAGTGCAGGAAAATGTACTGCTCAAACTTGTTGGCCAAACGTATATACGGCACGTCGTCGTCCGCGTCGAACAGCATTGAACCGTCGGCATGGTTCAGCAAAAGGTCGGTCGTATCCAATACATACAAAAATAAATCAACCTTGGACGTATCTTTATTTAAACCATAACTAAGGCACTCCTCCAACGTATGGCATCGGAAGATGCTCTTGTAGTTGGAACGGTACATTTAGACTAAAAGACACTACATTTATAGCCCGGTGGAGCCAAATCCACCAGCGCCGCGCGCCGTGTCATCCAGGGTCTCGACGCGGAACACAGTTGGATTCTCGTGCTTGTGGATGACGAGCTGGGCCATGGCGTCCCCCTTGCCCACCTCGTACGCCGTGTCGGAATGGTTGAGCAGCAGCACCTTGATTTCGCCGCGATAGTCGCTGTCTATCACGCCGCCAAAAGGCATAACACGGTGGCGGAACCCAAGCCCCGAACGACCCTCGATTTTGCCAAAATACCCACGAGGAATCTGAAGACACACACCAGTGCCCACCACACACGAGCCGCGACTCGGAACCACGGCCGCCTCCGAGGCACACATATCCAGACCCGCCGCACCCGACGTTTTGCGCCGGGGTGTCTGAGATGGGTCACACACCGCCGCCAAACCCACCGTATTGTCGTACGACACAAACTGGCCAAATCCCTCCGACTCAAAAGGCAAACGCCCCACTACATTATCCTCTACCTTTTTCATAAAAGAAGCCATGGTTTATTTTAGAATAGACGCATCTTTTTATTCGACGCATATGTACTACTTAATCATCAACCGGCGGCGCTTATGCTGCTGCTGCAGCGGCGCCGCCACGCGCAAACACTTGGCCCGAAAACGCCCGCGCGGAAAATCAAACTCAAACCCCGTGCAAAACGCACGGCAGTCGTAGAGGACCGATTCCAGCGCTTTCAGACGCAGCGCATCCATGATTTCAATGTCAATGCTATACACGTCGGGGTCTGACGTGTCAATGCTCGCCGTAAATTGACAATCCACGCCCTCCATCGCACTCAGACGATTCAGCAAAATGTTCAAACAACGGCGGTCCTTGGCGTCGACCGACGACAAATCCCACGAAGACGCCGTCGACGCCGTGCTGCCCCCATGGCGACGCCGGCGTTTCTTACTCGGGCGACTCTTTTCCTTGCGCCACACGTCCATGCGCACGTGCGGGTCCGCCATGCACACCATCACACTGCGCACTGAATCATTCATGTCGCGAATGCTCTTAAAATCATCCATCGTCATCAACGGCAACCCGCGCAAGATGGCCACGTACCGACGAGGATAACTCGTATTCGTACTCAACGATAAATCCGTTTTCACAGCACCGCGAATATTCGCAATATAGTGCAGTGTCTTTTCAATAAAGGCCGACTCCTCCGGCTGCAACGCCATCGGCTTGTTTACACGGACAAGACGCTTGGAAACGGATAGCGGAGCTGGTCGAGAAGATGAAGCTGATAATAAGACGACATCGCCACGGCGGCCATCATCGCGCGAAAAATCCATAGGGTTTTGTTGGGACTACCGCCACCGTCGGCACCTTTATACTCGATATTCAGTTCCACCGTGGCCGTGCCCGTGATAACGCGCGAACGCACGCGTACCGCGCCGTGACGGTACGAAATGTGGCGCCAGGCGTCCATGTCTTCGTCGCGAACGCCGTCCACGTACGAAAGACGCAACTTGGCGCCCAGTGTGTAGTTGAGCACGCCGATGACGTCAATCGATAAATCCGGGCAGCGCTCCGCCAAGTCCGACTCGTACAAATCGTCCACGATGTCATTCAAACTTTGCTTGATAAGCGCCGGTAAACGAGGAGTAGATACATTCATGTTTCATTTAAAAATAAAATTTTATATACTAGTTTAGTTAAATCCATTTATGGGGCCGAACACTGATCGTCACATTCGGCGGCAGTCCACAGGCCTTTTTGAGCGGTACACCAGGCCGTTGACCCGGGGTCGTTTTCACCGCCAGCGCCACCGCCGCACGCGCATCCTGCGTCGAGCCAGTAGTCTTCTTGCTCGGCACATGTTTGGACGCTAGCCACGTTCGGGTTAACGTCGGCATTGTCGTTGGCACCATCGTCATCGCAGTCAGCAAGCAAACTGCAACCCTCTGCCTCGTCATTATCGGCGACACCATCGTTATCATCGTCAGTGTCGGCATTGTCGCCAACACCGTCGTTGTCCGAGTCTGCGGTCTCCGATGGGTTGTTCGGGAAGGCATCTTCTGCATCGGCGACACCATCACCATCATCATCAGTGTCGGCATTGTCGCCAGTACCGTCGCCGTCCGAGTCTACGGTCTCCGTGGCGTCGTTCGGGAAGGCGTCGGATTGGTCGCCAACACCGTCACCGTCCGAGTCTGCGGTCTCCGATGGGTTGTTCGGGAAGGCGTCAAACCCGTCGGTGACTCCGTCGCCGTCCGTGTCTACGTCGGCTGGAATACCATCAGACAACATGTATGATGTAAATCCCTGACAGACGTAAGACTCATCCTGGTTCACTTCAGTGACACTGGCCCATTGGTCAACGTCCCAACATCGCACCTCGGCGGTCGGTGGGTCTTCACTGGTCAACGTCATGTGCGAAAGTGGCCGTGTGTCATCCCAACATTTGATAGACACGTCGCCCACAGCCTCGAACACAACTTCCACCATTTCACCGGCCGGAACGTCTTCAATGTAAACGTCCACATCGTCCCCGCCACAAATGGCGCCGCCATTTGTGGCGCCAAGCAGAGCATCTTTTTTGGCTGCGTTTCTGGTCTTACCTTGCTTTGCGACAACTTTCAAGATACTCTTGGCCCCCAACTCAGTTTTAATACTTGTGGGAATGTTGGCGTCATCGGCCAGGTCAAAACTGACCTCATTGCCCTCCGCCAAAGCGGCGCGAATCACACTCTTACGGACCTCGTGACCCACTGCAGTAATTTCTCTCATAATGTCCCCAATTCCACGCTTGCCATCAGTGATAGCAAGGTCGCCAATGTTGTCGACCAAAGTTCCGTCAAGTCCAGCGGCGATAAGCTTATTTTTGGCCTTGTTCTTTCCCTGGTTCTTCTTCTTTGCGTTTCCCCCTGACGGTACATCACAGGTTCCGTCGTCCTGGGTGGCGGCGGCGTTGTAGTTGTTGGCTTCCTCGTCCGTGCAGCCATCGACGGGACAAGCGCCTTCGCCGGGTGGACACGCTGGCGCTGGCTCAGCCGGGCATTCTGCTCCGTTTCCGGATTGTGCCACCGTCTGCGTGAAGTCTCTGCTACAGTCTGATTTGCAAGCCCCCCACGAACCCGTGCAATCGACGTCGGCGGGGGCTTTAAACACGATGTTGGCGACGGCAACGGCACCACCTTCTTTTGTGGCCCCTGCGCTGTCTGTTAGCGCGAGTTTGATTTGGTCGACTTGTGTCAAATCTACACCATCAGCAAAAGCACTTAAGGCAATGTCATCGGACTGCCAACCGCTCCCAACGTTGGAGAGGGCTATTCCAAACTCATTTCCATTACTGACCAAAAAGAGTCGTACTTCGGTTCCTCCGCCCAAATCGTGAATATTATAATCAATGTGGACGCTGGCATCCCCCAAGACGTTTAGTGCACCAAAGGTAATGCCTTGGTAGTTGAAGTCGTTGTACACTTGAACGCCGTTGTCGTCGGCATATGCAGTCGCCTGGCCCCAATTGGCGTTCTTATTCACGGTATCTAATGCAAAGACGGCTGTTCCCGCAGGTGCGGTGCCCGCCGGTGCTTCGACGGTCACACAAGACGTCGGGTCGTCGGGCGTGGTGGCAAGTGGGTTGTAACCGAACGCAGTATTTGTCATGCAGCCTTGAATGTCCACTGGGTCCGTGCCGCCGGAGTCGGCAGCAGCTGGGGTATCAGAACACTCACCAAATACCGCTCCAGTTACATCACCTGTACCTGAGTAAATTCGGTTAGCACCCCAGTCACCTGAGTTCAAACCGTCATTTGCACAGTAACCAGCGTCAACGTCATCTTTTAGATTCTCTTCAGTACCATCAACCATCCACTTGTAGTCTGTGCCATCAGCCCAAGGAGCTGGAATAGTTGCAGTCCAGGTACCGTCACCATTATCTAAAGCAACACCGTCAGGATGGTTCGGATCCCAACCTAATGCGACTGAATGTAAACGTGCAGATTTTGTACCAGCAGGTAGCGTTGCAGTAAAGCTTACTGTTGTGTCTGGGGTGCTGGAGTCGCCGGTCGCGGGTTGGCAATTTAATACAAGGTCCGGAGACGTATCGCTCACGGGAGCCAATCCATTTGTCGTGTAGGATATTGGTGAAGATAGCCCTATGTCAAACAAAGTTCCGGTATCGTCCACGAGATGAAAGTTAATTTCCTCATCCGCAGCGAGCCCGGCATCGCCGGCATTATAGCCATAGACTGTGAGTCCAACGTTCCCTGATTCGCCGCCGATGGGGGAACGCCCCACGACCATACCACTTTGGGTCTCCGCGATGACTTCACAAGCGGCACTCAAGCATGAAATTAGGCCATACTCAGAACCGTCACCTTGCAGAGCCGTAGCACCTGACACGGCACTCAAGAAATTTTCCAACATGACAATATTCATAGAGGCCCCAGAGTTATGTGGCTGGCCGGTAGTGTCACATGACCCATCGCCGCCGCTGGCCTGGGCGCCCACCATTAAAAGTCCCAATGACGCAAGTTTTATCAGTGGTGTTTTGAACATGTGTTTTCTAAAAAAATAGCCACTTATATAGTGCGACTTTGTTTTATGATACACATATGTTTTCTCGCAAATGCGCCCCATACTCAAATGCAACCAACATGCTTGTGTTCCAACATACGTCGACGGCCCGCTGGCGCGCCGAAGATGGTACCCTCGAAGTGGTGTTGTATGGTCGCACGGCCCAAGGCGCGTCGGTGGCACTGCGCGTGTCGGGATGTTCCGCCTACGGATTTATCAGCGGTGCCGCCGTCGACGCTGCCTTTCGGCGGCACGTCGCGACGCTCGTCCAGTGGCACATGTCCCTGCAGCGTTCGGAGCAGTCGTGCCGCCGCTACAAGGACGAGCATGGCGAGGACAAGCCGACGCACAAAGTCTATCGTGCCTGGTCGGGCTTTTTTTTCCCCCAGTCGGAGGCGGCGGGCGTGTCTTGGTCCCGCTGCAGCGGCTTTAACATTCGCCGCGTGGTGGACGGTGTCCCACCCGTGGCCTGGAAATTTTCGACCACCCGTTACGACGTCTGGCGTGCCCTGTTGTCGCTGTTTCGCGACCCCGGTGCCTTTCGCACGCGCATCGAAACGTTTCACAAAAAGATGTCGGGTCTTTATTTGGCGTGCACGGACGCGGGACATCCTGTGTCGCGCATGCCGTCGCGCGCGGTGTTTGTGGCCCTGCACGATATTGAGCTGTACGAGACCATGTTTAAACCCGAGCTGGTGTGGATGGTCGACCGCGAGCTTCCTGCGTGTTCGTGGATGTGCGTGGATGATTTTACGTCCGTGTCGCCTAAAAAGACGTTTTGTACGGGCGAGTACGCGTGCGCGTCGGACGCGGTTCGCCCGGTGGCGGAGCCTCCGATTCCTCTGGCGCCGCTGCGCGTGGTCTCGTACGACATAGAGGCGGTGCCGTACGTCAATCCGTCGACGGGCGAGTGTGAGTTTCCCGACCCCGGACGCGACATTATCAGTACGATTGGCGTGACGTCGTTTGACATGGTTTCGTCCGTCTTTGTGCAGGACGTGTTCATGTTGGAAGTGGAGGGCCAGCCGCAGTGCGAAAAGCTACCGCCCTTGTCCGACGAGGACCGCACGGACGAGTACGACCCCTCTGTGACACGCGTGCATTCGTTCCTTGACGAGCTCGCCATGTTGCGGGCGTTTGCGGCGTACATTAAGGACTACGACCCTGAGATTATCACGGGGTACAACGTGTTGAATTTCGACAATGTCTATTTGTTGAAGCGCATTCGGGCGTTGTGTGGTTGCGGCGCCGAGGACGCGTGCGACCGTTGTGCCGCGGCGCGTACCTTTTCGCGCGTGGCGCGTCCGACCCGTTTGAAGAAGCGTTACACGCATACGAATCAGCGCGGAGGCCAGGAGACCTGGGAGGCGTCGATAGAGGGTCGCGATTGGATGGATTTGTACCGCGTGGTCATGACGGACCACAAGTTGCGGTCGTACAAGTTGGACAATGTGTGCGAGGAGTTGTTGGGCACCAAGAAGATTCACATCGCGTACGATGACATTCCCGCCTACCAGCAGACACCGGAGGGGCGCATGTTTTTGTCGCAGTATTGCGTGAAGGACGCGTGGCTTCCGTGTCAAATCATTGTCAAGCGTTGCAAGTTGGTGAACGCGGTGCAAATGTCGCAGGTGACGGGCGTGCAGTTGACGGACATTTTGCACCGTGGCCAGCAGATTCGCACGATGGTGTTGATGTTGCGTTTTTTGAAGGCGCGTTGTCGCCGTGACCCGTCTCATCCTCGCTGGTTTTTGCCGGACGAGTCGAACAAGGTGGCCGTCGTGGACGAGGGTTTCGAGGGCGCTGTTGTGATTACCCCCAAGCCTGGGTTTTACCAAACGCCGGTGGTCACTCTGGATTTCGCGTCTCTGTATCCCAGCATCATGCGCGCATACAACATGTGTTTTTCGACGCTGGTGTCGTCGTGGTCGCTGGCGCAGCAGCGCCAGTTGAAGTGGGCCCCGGAGACGCACGGCATCAAGGACCCGGCGCACCCTGACTACCCCGAGGTGCGCCCGGTGCGTTCGTTTGATTATCCCGAGGGTGGACGTTTCGAGTACAAGCTGCAAAAGACGGACGTGTGTTTCGTGACGACAAAGAAGCGCGTGGGCATTCTGCCTGAAATTTTGGAGGCGCTGCTGTCGGAACGCAAGCGCGTCAAAAAGATGCGGAAAAAGTACGGCGAAAAGTCGATGGATTATGCGGTGTTGGATGGTCGCCAGTTGGCCCTCAAGGTCTGCGCAAATTCCGTCTACGGGTTTACGGGGGCCGGCAAGGGTTATTTGGGCGAAAAGCGCATTGCGTCGAGCGTCACGCGCGTCGGCCGCGGCATGGCCAACCACACCAAGTTCATGTGCGAGGAAAAATACAAGGAGCACAAACTTGAAATCGTCTACGGCGATTCCGTCATAGGGTCTACTCCTCTAATGTTGCGTATCGATGGAAATATCGTTGTTCGGCGTATCGAAACGTTGGCAACGAAATGGTCTGCATATCGCAATGGAAAAGAATCGTGCGAATTAACGGGTGTCGAATCTTGGACAGAAAAGGGGTGGACACCCGTGGAAAGAGTCATTCGTCATGTCTGCACTAAAAAGCTCGTGCAAGTCCACACGCACACGGGAAATGTTGTTTGTACGACTGACCATTCGTTGGTTCGCACCTCTGGCGAAGAAGTTGCACCCAAAGACCTTGCTGCAGGCGACAGTTTGCTTCACCATTGTCCTGCGGAATTTCCGGAGCGCAATCATACGTGGACGGTTGGTTTCGACCGAGTGTTGACTGGGCCGAATGGCCAGACATACCATTCACTCAAAGAAGCGGCCGCTGATTTGTCGGTGCACAAAACGATTTGCTACACTCCGCAGTTTGCTCGGCTTTTAGGAATGTTCGTCGGAGATGGCTCGTGCGGCAATTACAACACCACATCGGGTAAAAAAAGTTCGTGGGCCATCAACAACGCAGACAAAGAAATGCTGAACGAATATAAAACGATTGCCCAACATATTTTTCCAAGCTTCGAGTGGAACACGCTGGAATCTTCAGGTGCCTTCAAATTAGTTCCGTCGTCTTCAAAGTACGGTAACATTGCACGCTTTGTGGAATTCTGGAGAAACATTTGTTATAATGAAAAACGCGAGAAAAAAATGCACGATTGCGTCTTACAGTCGTCCGAAACACATCGCCAAGAGTTTTGGAGAGGTCTGCACGACGCAGATGGTACAAAAAAAGGTTCGCCCGAAATTTCACAAAAGGGAACAGAAATATCTCTGTCCATTGTGATGTTATTGCGCTCATTGGGATGGGAACACGTTGTTGTCGACGCGCGTGCTGATAAGCCGGACATTTTCCGCATGCGCGCCCGTCACAAGACAAGGAAATCGCCAGACAGAGTGAGAAAGATAACAGACTGGAATCGCGTCGAAACATTTGTCTACGATTTGACCACAGAAAATCACCACTTTCACGCGGGCATAGGAACAATGATAGTCCATAATACCGATTCGGTCTTTGCGAACATTCCGGCGTCGATGTGCGACACGAACTGCTCTCGGGAAGAGTTGATTGCCAAAGTCGACAAAATCGGCGATGAAATGGGCAAGTTTTGTACCCAAGCGTTTTTGCCGCCGAACGACCTCGAGTACGAGAAATTCTACTACCCTATATTGCTTAAAGGCAAGAAACGTTACGCCGGCCACAAGTTTGAGCCAGGACTTGCCCCCAAACTGGACGTGAAAGGGTTTGAGTGCGTGCGGCGCGATTTCGCCCCCATCGTCAGTGCAACGCAAAAGGAGGTGTTGATTCGCCTCTGCAAGCAAAATGACGTCCAGGGTGCGATTAATTATGCGCGCGAGGCGGTGGTGCGTTTGTTGGAGAATCGCGTGTCAGTGGAAGATTTGACGATGTCGAAGCAGTTGACGCGGCCGCCGGACCAGTACAAGAACCCTGCTCCCCACACGGAACTGGCCAAGCGTTTACAGGCCACGCAACCGGCGCATATTGCACCCAAGACTGGCGACCGTATCGCGTTCGTGATTCGACCGGGTTTTAGGGGCGAAAAGACGTGTATGCGCTCCGTGACGCCCGATGACGTGCGCAATGGCGTGGCGGCGGCCGATACACGCTGGTATTTGTCCCACCAGTTGGAGAAACCATTGCGGCGTATTTTTGAGATGGTGATGGACAACGCGGATGACATTTTCCGCGTGACGTCTGTGCGTGCGGCGGCAGTCACATCAGTGCCGATGATGCGCAATTTCATCCAAACCACGGGGCGCGCGCGCGCGGCGCCGAAACGAGAGGCGGTGGTCTACCACAAGAAAAAACGTCGTAAGACCACGACGAGCGTAGACATTACATCCTTTTTTAAATAACCACTATAAATATATCTTTTGTTGTGTACATAATCATGTCAAGCCAGCCATTGTCGTCGTTGGCGCAAAAGGTTGAACAGCGAATGCCACCAGAAGACCAACCGTCACAAATCAAATTGAGTAAATCATGGGGTGGTCTGAACGAGATGTGGCCGCTGCACAAGCGCGTTTCATTAAATGATTACACGGCGACAGGCACGGTGACAAATGAACAGTTGGACGACGTAACGGACGACGAAAGACGCGCGGTATCACTGGTCGAACGGCGTCTTCTTTTGAACATCATGTTGCAACGTCACAAGAATAACAATCCGCGTTACCCGGGCAACGGCATCGTGGCAGACACGGAAACCAACCGGAAAATACTTTCCTCGGAAAAGAAGGCCATCGAAGCTAGACAAGATTTACAGTCTCGGATGGTGGAGGAATCCAAGGAGTCCTCGAAACTTCCAGAGATGTTTTCGGAATTTCCGCAATGTACGCTCGCCAATACATTGTCTTCTCATTATAGCATTGAGGATAAGATGTACGGCCAAGATTCGTTTGTGAAGCGAGATGCTTGTCATTTCAGCTTAAATGCGACGATGGTCGATTTCGAACACTTGTACGAAGGTATTCTGACCGCACTGAAAAACGACGCGTTTGCGCGTTTTCGCACACCCGTCGTTTTTCTGAAACATCCAAAAACCGCGCGTTTATTCTCGGGTGTGAAAAATGGTTCGGGGTTTGGCCCCACGGCGTCGAATGTCGATTACTTGCACCACAAAATAGACAATCCCGATTCCAAAAAATCGAAAATTGCTCGAAGTCAGCTCCTTTACGATTTACTGTCACTATATGAATTGGAAATGAGCAATGTGTATCCAAACTACGAAAATGTTGAAATAGGCGACCCGATAAAAATAGGTGACGAACCTTACGTGGTGATTGACAAGCGTGCACGCTTGAACGATACATTTGAGTTTTTACTGGCGCGTGAGACAGTGGCTCTGCGTGAGTTGTCTCTGCACTTGCGTTTGGTCCCCGTCGAGAAGGACAACGCTATGTTGCATTGTGTGAAAGAGGGTGCTGTGGACGGGCGCGTCGAAGAAGAACAGGTGGATAAGACGCTCCGACATTGGGAGGGCGAGAAAGACGAGGTCGTACCTGACAGTGAAGACGTACTCTTATTGCGCATCGAACAGGGACAAGTGCCCCCAAACGTCGATATGACTTGCCACACGTTCACCGTGGAGTCACTGTGTAAAACATTGAAGCGGTGTATGGACGACAAAACTGATTTTGCACATTGGTGCTTGGTTCAGGCGGCTCCGCAATTTTACTTTTTGTATCTCGAATTGATGACATTGCCGGCGGAGAGACGCATGGACAAGCATGATATCTTGATGAAATTACTTCGCAATTTGATTAAGACGCTGTATGCGAACGAAAGCGTGGAAGATTTTCTCATGAAATGCGATGCCATCAACCCAATCACCTTTGAAGAGAGTGACCCGTTCGAGGTGATTATACACGAAGGCGAATTGAGTCTCGCGAACGTGTGTATGATGCCGGATGATAAATGGGTGAACGCCGCGTGCGTTGCGCTGGCATTGCGCCATAGCATCAAAGGCGCGTCGGAAGACATTATTTCGCTCCCCTTTTACGCGATGGACACGATATCGTCAACACATCCCGAGTGGAAAGCTGCTGTCGCGTATGTGTCTGGGTTGGCTCGTTTGGCGAACGAAGATGTCGATGTAGATGCGTGGAAAGATAGCATGTGGCCGTCTGCGACGGCGAAACGCAAGCGTGGTGGCGATAGCGAACGGTCATTTCAGGAAAAGGACGCGAAACGCCGATTCAAAGATGCCGAACGTCTGGCGTATATTCTAATGGCAAGGTCTCAATTTAAAAATGACATTTACAGAATAGAAAACTATGCGCGCAATCAAAAATCGTGGAAAAAGGTCTCGAAATCAGTTGAACGCACATTTAGTGAAAATGCCTCGGGCCTTACGAACGCTGTGAAAGAACAGTATCCTGAGTGGTCGGTCACACAGAATAGCGTGTTTCCATCGACCACACCGCATCGCGAAGCCCAACTCCGTGCATTTTGCCACGGTAACACGGATATGAGTAATTACTCGGACGATAGTAAATTTCTAAGTCGTGTTTTAAACCGTGTGGGGCGTTATGCGTTACAGAACTGGCCAAGGCGCACTGCCTTTGGAAACATGCCGTACGGTGAGACCGAATTTAAAAGTGACGTAAGTCCGACTATACAGAAAGCAGCCGTGCAACTTCGCAGCGACATGGCTTCTTTTTTGGTGATGGACAATGGCAGTCGTGAGGTGCCAGAAGACGTGCGTTATAAGGGCGCGACGATGCGCATGGACCTGTGTCCATTTACGCGCGTGGACTTTGGTGACAAGGACGTGTTGTGGATAGATGACCGACTTTTGGCCGGTGATTTTGATTCCGACTGGGTCGCACATGCGCCATTGATTTGCATACCGTCGATTATTCGGTCCATGCAGCAGCACGATTATCATAGTGTATACTTTGAGGGCCATAATGCCATGGGTCAACTCGCGGGGTTTGCCACTGTGCTGTGCATTCGCCGCGAAGAGCTTCGGTACTACGTCAAAAAATATATGTCGTCCCACACGTATTTCGTCGTCCTGCCCGACCGTGCCCCCACTCCGGGCCAATTGGAACGTATCAAATCGCTCAAAACCAACCTGGCGGCAAACATCTTCGGCGACGCGCATGCAGAGGAATATAGCGATTTGGACACGGCATTTTTACGCGCGAAAAGCACCAGCGACAAGAGTGCGGCGGCGCTCCAGAAACTCGAGAGTTATGAAAAGTTTGTCAAATCTAGAGGATATTCGGCCGGAGACAGCAAATATTACGCGTACGTGGTCGGCGACCTCCTTTTGCAGCGGTGGAAGGGTGACGATTCGATTGGACAGGCTTCCAAGACTGCAGGTCCAGACCAATACTTGGTGATTATGGACGACCAAATGTCGCCCTTTGAGCATCAATTCTTGGCCGAGTCCAAGGAGTCGATAATCGAGTCGGACATTATGCAGTGTGTGACGTTACTGGAAGACGAAAATCACATCAGTATGAACCAACGCGACGGGAAAGGAGACGGTCTGTATGGTCGTTACCCGCTTACACATGCTGCTGCCTTTCGATATGCCACTGAAGTGCTGAACATATCCAAGGCCGGACTTGCAGGGTTTACCTCTATGGCACCCGGTAAACCGATTCTCAAGGCCAAAGTCGATGTCAACCAAATATGGGTGTATTCGATGTCAAAGATGCGCACTGCTTTTCCTAATAGCTCTGCGCTGGTGCCGAGCTTTGCGGCGGCGGAAGATTTGTTTCAACACATCCTGCTTTGGCGGTCTGGCATAGCGCGTAAACAGATGCAGACCATTAAACGACACAAGACGACCATTCAAAGCAACGGTACGGCGGGTCGTTCCAACTTTCCGTTGCCGTACACGCCCATTTGGCGATTTCTAAATTTGGAGCGTTTTTTTACCTACAACCCCACGTACAACCAATATTCGCCGGTCAACATGGGCAGCGCCATCCAAAACGCGCTCAACAGGAAGTCGAACGGCACGTACGTGATTCCCATGGGAGAACTATATGTTGGTTCGACCTCAGTGGACAAGTATACCAAATTACTGCTCGAATACACGGACGACACGGCCCAAGAAATCGAGCGTAATACCGGGTGTCACACAGTTAGGCTACGTATTCCGAATCACGGCAACTTTATTGGCATCATTTATGAAGTGGGGCTTTCTTGGCCGTTCGAGAAGATTATCATGCTCGCATTGCCCATGCGAGCAAAGCAGAGGGTGTTGTATATTGCAGTGCGCACATGGTACAAATTTTCTACGGTTTGGTGGCGTGTCAATCAACTGTTTGGATATCACGCAAATTGGGCAAAGTCCGACAAGCCGTCTTCGGCGTGGTTAAACAGGCTCGGTGGTGGACAAGTGGATAAAATGGGAGACGACTGCTTACCATTAAATACGTTTCACGTGTACGGAAAGCGTCATAAATTCACGCTACAGAGTTTGCGCGTCCTACGATACATTCTCGAAGGCGACACGACGAGGCCTACTGTGAAAGAAACGTCGGTCCTGACTCGAAAAGAACGCGAAGAATTGAATAAACAGCTCGCAGAAAAAGAGACGTTAAAGGAACAACCATCCAGGAGGACCACCAAAAAAACAAGAAGAACAAGCAAAGGAAGACCACAACAGACTGCGCAACATGCTAGTAAAAAAAGACGCGGCAACACGGCCCTGGCATTATACAACTTGCAAAAGGCTATGGCGGAGCGTCCCGATGACGTACTCGTACAATATTTTTCAAAAGAATTAAAACTAAAATTTTAATGTTGATTTACAATGAATTTCATACGCTTTGACATCTCTTCCATCAGGCGAAGCGATTCACCGGCGGCAATTTTAGCGCCGCGGTCCTCCCTCTTGCGCTTCTTGAGCACGTCGGCCAGCGAGTGCTGCATGTCGAGTTTCTCCGAACGTAAGAGTGCATTTGTGCTACGAAGCTGCTTATTGGTTTTGTACAGTTCGAGAGCGCGCTTGGTGATGGCCCCCTGATTGTTCTCGAGCGCAAGCGCTTTGTTTTTGTAGGCGTCGCGTTCCTTTTGCAGGGCCGAGGCCAGCGCTTCGCTCTGCTTCTTGTGTTTTGTCAATGCGACGACTTCTTTCTTCTGCTGCTCGACGCATCCGCTGCGGTACGTGAGGCGACCCTTTGTCTTTTGTAGTTCGTTGCGAACGAGTACGAGCGACTCGGACGCCTTTTTGAGGCGCTTCTGCGCGTCAGTGGTCAGTTTTGCGGTCTCGCGCGCCTGGCGTACGTTTTCGCGCATGTTTGCGACGTCTTGCTGCAAACGTTGCTGCTGCAGTTTTTCGAGAGACCAGCACGTCTCCATTTCTTTGGCCCGGTCGGTCATGAGGTCGAGGCGCACTTTCAAATCGTCACAGTCGCCACGCGTGCAGTTGCGGCAAAACCACGTGTCTTGGTCGACGACAGACGCGTCGCACGTGCAGCCGGCGTGTTCGAACACGCCGCAGCCGTCGCAGATGACGACGTGGGCATTGGACGGCGTCTTTCGGCAGGTACGACAGTAGTAGGTCGCATCTGCCCAGCAGTCAAAACAAAAGTCGATGGCCAGGCCGGAGATATCGTTATGACAGCACACAAACGTGTTTTCACTGGTCTCTTTACACGCGCCGCACTTGAGAGACGCGTTTGGGAGCAGTTTGGTGTGCAGGGCCGAGCCCGGTGTGCGCCATGTGGAAGGTACAGTGGTCATCGTGGTGTGTGTGTGCACAAGGGTTGTTCTATTCTAGTTAGAATAGAATGACCTATAAAAAGACCAGGTTCAAAAAAAAAATGCCTAACCCACTCTGGAAAATTATTTTAGAAAACCACGGGTTTGGGTCTCAAGCGAGTGGTAGTCAAACATACGACAATGACAATATGAATAATAACACCATAGATGCCAATATTGACTACTATGATTTTGTCACCTTTGTGATGAAAGGTATCGTCCCCCAGGCCTGGCGAGGCGCGGAACTCCAACAATCAAACGGGTCTGTGCAAGCTTCGGAGACCAACGGTTTACGAGGCGGCAAAGTGCACATTAAACGCGCACTCATGTATGCCCGCGGCGCATATCAGGGATGGCTCCTGGAAAAACTCACCAAACGCCTGGCGCGCATGGACCAAGATATCGACAAAGAGCTGGTCAAAATGGAACAAGAGCGGAAAGCCATACGCCTCGTGTCATCTACGGACGAACCAGAATCGACGTGGTACAAGGCGCTCGTAAAAAACCGCGCGACGCTCGTCTCACTCATGGTACAGGTCGAAGCCGAATTTAAAAAAATGCTGCCGGCCAACTCTGCATTAACACTGAGTGCAGCCTACGAGATGCTCTGGAACACCACCGGAGACACCCCAGAAGCCAGAAAAGTACAACACACCTTTGCCGGAATGGCGGAGACGGTCTACGTGTTCGAGGGGCGCCACAAGCCCGGTGGCATCAACACGCAGGTAGACTCGAGCGCTTACGAACAAGCCATTATTCAAAATAAGTGGCGCGTGACCGAGAATGTAGAAAACTATTTCGGAGACCAACTGCTGCACATTTGCGAAGATATTCACCATTCGGGCATGGACAAAAAGGTCGAAGACGTGCTTTTTGGCATGGCCATGTCGTTCATCGTTGCACCGACCACCATGTTCGACACGCTGCTGATGGACATCGCTATCTTGGGCCCGCCCGGTACTGGAAAATCAACCATTGCTAGTTCGTTCTCAAAGCTCGCGCACTGCCTGGGGTGGCTGAGCAGCCCGACCATGACATCGGTGGCGAAATCGGAGCTCATCTCGAACGAACCTGGAAAAACGGCCATTCTTACGCAGGATTTCCTCGACGGTCACATTGGGCAGTGCATTTTGATTGACGAGGCGTATTCGTTGGTGGAGGGTACGCCTGGGCAAGAATTTGCGGACGCTTTGACTGCCTTTTTGACTGAACACGCGGGGATGATTATGGTCATTGTGGCGGGTTATGTGGACGATATGAATCAAAAATTCTTTACGGCCAATGTCGGCTTGCCCCGGCGATTTCCGACGCTGATTCTCCTCGACGCCAAGACCGATAAACAGCTCATTTACGCCTTTTGGAAAAAATATTCTCAACGGCGCACCCGAAACAATCAGACGATGGGCGCCTTACAGAATGCAGATATGTATCAAGTGCGTTACGTGGAATTTGAAAGCATGAAGATTTTATGTGAATGGGTGCCCATCGTGTGCTTGTTGAAGCGCCAGAAACTCGACCGCCAAAAAACACTTCTGACGTCTTATTTTGCAGATGTCGCCGAACTGGCACAGAATTTCTATCGCTATCACGAATTGAAAAAACTGTCCATCAAGCCAGGATTATCTATCGGCGGCCAGAAAGCGCCCCAGGCGGTTGTCGGCGGCGTCGCACAGACATACGAATTCGATGAAGATGAAATTCTCAACAACTCTGTGAATGCGTGGATTCTCACAAAGGGACAGCAGTGGGGGGTCGACCATCCTCACATCAATGTGGTACGCAACGTCCAAATAAGCCAACAGGTCGCAAGTGAAGATTTGCAGAGGGTCCTGGACTCCAAATGGGACGGAGCCAAATGGGAGGACGTACTCAACGCGTCAGAAACGTTGCTCTGGCGCAATATGGACGGTGGCAATTTTTCCGCGTTGAATGCATATGGATTTGTTGGCGCGCAGAAAGAGGGCCAACAATGGACGTTGTACTACTTGACAGGTAAGGTATCGGTGCATTTGACAAGAGACGTCGACGGCAATTCGGTATCGGTACCCAACGATGGATTAAAATTCGAATGGATGGGTTTTAATATTGACGAGGCGCTACTGGACGCCCTCGGAGGCGCGCCGCCCTCTTCTGCTACTGAAGCGCCGCCCGCTTCTCTTACTGTGGCAGGCAGCAACAGTGATAGCATGTACGTTAAAGAGACAAAAAGAAAAACAACTCTTAAATTTTAAGTACTTTTTATAATTCACCGATAGCTTGTGAAAGTCCGGGTGACTGTTTGTAATTGGGAAGACGCGCGAGTTCATTTGCGAGTTGGACCAACATCGTTTTAAACCCGCGCATCTGCTCACTGTTGGTTTGTTTCAGTGTCGAAATGATTCCGTCGAGTTTAGTGGCCAGAACAGACGCCAAACTGCCCGACGTCTCCTTCACATAGGACGCGGGCATCGTGTTGTTGTTGTTGGCCCACAATACGCCGCCATTTGTATCTCTAACCGACCAAAATGTCTGACCGTTAGTGCGCCGCACGTCGGTTATCGTGCACGGCACCCAGGTGTTATTGTGCCACACCACTACGCGTTGGTCAATTTTAAACCGCAAGGGCTCCTGCACGTTTGGCCTGGCAAGTTGGGCCATCATGCTGTCAATGTTTGCAATGTTGCGACGGTGTTCGGCGCTTCTTCCGAGTGTGACCAATGCTGGCGTAGTCCGTTCCCTCATCAGTTGGTCGACTTTTGCCGTGCGGGCGGACGTGGCATTTGGTAGTGCCATTTGACGAAATGTGGCCTTTTTACGGTCTCGCAAAAGCCTGTTGACCCTGTCGATGCCCGCTTCGACACTTTGCCTTTTTGTGGTGGGCATTGCGCCGTGTCTCAAACGTCCGCGCATTAAATCGTCTACTTCTTGAGGCCTTGCCGTGTTCGTTGTCGACGGTCTGCCGCGTAGCAAACTGCCACCTGACCGACTTTGCATTAAATCATCTACGGCGCGGGTGCCTATTTTGTGTTGGACCTTTTTAGGGTCGGGTTTAAATGAAAATGTAAATGGTTTCTGAGCGGGCTTTTTCTCAGCGGGCTTTTTGACAATAATTTTTATCTGTGCTGTTGTCGCTTTTGGTCCGTCTTTTGGCTGCACCGGTGTCGAAGGAGCCGTCGGTGGCGAGTCTGGGCGTTGCCTGCGCTGCTTTTCCGCACGACGAAGGCGTGCCTCAATATGTTTGGGAATGACGGTCACTTTTTGTCTGGGCATGACGGTGGTACGGGTGAAGTTATATTTATACCGACTTTACACTGCGACCCGGGTGAGTTCTGTCTGTAAAAGGGGGGACGTCGACTTGGCATCGGGTAGTGGGTTATCGGGCACAGTTGGAAATTCGGGATATTCGGGAGACGCGACAAGTTGGTTGTACTCTTCCTCGAGGTCGACGTCGTCCATATCCACGTTGTGGGTGTCGCGCGACAAGGCCTCGTTGATTTCGCACGCCTGGTCAATCATGTCGGCGATACTATCTTGCAACGCCTCGACGCGCTCAATATCGTGCTGCTGCAAAAACGTCTTAAAGACGTGCGTGGTTGTTTTGACGGCTTGAATGTGCATTTTTGTCACGTTGAGCGACTCTAGGTGGTAACGTTTGTTCAGACACCCTGCGAGACGTGTTTCCAGGTTCATTTTGTGATGTTTGATGATGCGGATTGTTCTGAGGTGAATCATGCAGGCTCGTTTGTCGCGTATTTTGGAGAGAACTTCGCGTTTGTGTTTGTCAATCTGCGTATCGTATTTTCGTATCAACTGCTGCAAGGTGTCTTCCACGTCTTGCAGTTGATGAATGCAATCTAAAATTTTGACAGACTTTGGACAGCAGAGGTTGCCCATTTACACATCAATAATGGAGTATTTATATGGAGTTACGTTTTTTAAAAATGTTGAGTGTATCTTTCTATCGACCCACGGAATACTTTTCGGGCGTCTTCAATCGCCTCGTCGCGTGGATGACATTGGGCGACTTTTGTCATACGGAACTGGTCATCGAAGCGACGCCACAAGAAGTCATGGATACCATTAAACGCATTTACAACGGTGCGTCAAAATCAGAGTACCACCCAGATGATTGCCAACGCATCGTTCAGGCTATTGAATCCAATTTTTTCGACAACCAGCGGTTTCGCGATTTGGCTCAATCTTCCGACAAGATGTGGTTGTCTTTTTCTTTGCTGTGGGGCAACCCCATGTTTGTGCGTGCCCTCGAGACAACGCACCATGATTCGTGGTTTCGCATCCCGGACAAAGACACTGAAAATATGGAACTCAAAACATTTCCCGACGTCAAGCACGAACACGTACTTGAATCGTTACAGTTTGCGATTGAGGAGTTGGGCAAGAGTTATGACCGTTCTGGCGCCTTGTGTTCTTGGCTACCGTCACTCAGTACCATACCACGCCCGTCTTACGAGTCCTATTTCTGTTCCGAGTTTGTGGTCACTGTCTTTCAACGTCTGGGATATATGACGGATTTATCCCCCACGCACACGACACCCAACACACTGCACAACTATATCGACACGTCCATGAAAAACACCCAACCAAGTATATAAACACCGTGAGATGTCACACACGATGGATGACATTGAAGAAAATAAATCGTTCATCGAAACAACGGAGCCCGCGTCCGCACCTTTGCGACTATGTCGGCGATTTCAATGTCGGTTCAGACAGCCACAGCTTCAATTGCACGAGTTGTATCAATTGTATTTATTTATAGGTGTGACCCAACTGCTTTTTGGCATTGTCATTTTATGTATGCGCAAACCTGTGGAGAGTCACATGTTGATTCACGGTGGCCCAGTAGGCCCGGTGTTTAATGGACGCTGGCTACCATTGTTTGCTCTTGCGGCGACTGTATTTCAGTACGCGTTCTCATATGTCAATGTCTTGTCCCAGGGGTGGGGCGACCCCAACTCGCGGTTTTGGTGCGATTTGAGAATCATGTACATCCGTGGATTTAATACGGTGCGGACGTCCATTCGTTTCTTTTCAGTCTCGTGCTGTATGTTATTTGCCATGTGTCTCTCTGGCATGGCGGAACTCTCGACCACACTGTGTATGGTAATGTTGACGGTGGTGGCAGAGTGGCAGCTCGGTGTGCTCGAGCTGGCCAACCAATACGATACACAGCTTCGAAGCAAAGCGGAAGAGTTTGTGAGCCTCGAGGCACTGCAATATATACAAACACAACGCCCCACACCGAACAAAACCAACTGGTCACCCATGGTGATTGCGGCCACAGTCAAAACACTGACGTGGGCACTGGTGTACGTGTACTCTTCCGCAGTCGTCGATAATACGCCCTACAAATTCATCCACGCCCTCATTCTGACGCTCACATGCTACACATATGTCGTTCCACTACTGGAACATTTCATGTATCAGAAAAACCTCTTGACGTTTTGCGAACTCGAGCTGCACCGCATGTTTTCGGACATCTTTTTTCTTTTAATTGTAGTGACCTTTAGTCTGATTTAAGATGCTGCACATATGCCAGGCCGTATTTAAGCCGTACGTGTTCCAGCACGCACGATGGAGAAATATGTACAGGCGCGGCTACCAAGACCTCTGGCGGTCCAACTTTTGAAACTTGTCAAAAAGTGCCAACTGTCACAAGCCGTGTCACGTCAAACACTGAGGGCCTTTTGCACGCACTACAAAGTGAACCCGTCGGCCGTGGACCACTTTGATGTCACAGACCTCGTAAATACACCACAAACGTGGCTCGTTTCGACAGAATACCATCGCCAGCGCCAGACATGGGTCAAAGAGGCACTGCCATCCCAAGAGCGACTGCAACAACATAGTTCGACCAAGCGGTCGCTGCTGCGTTGTGGCAAATGCAAAAAAAACCAAGTCGACTACTACGAAATGCAGACACGGGGCGCCGACGAACCGATGACCGTCTTTGCACACTGTCTACATTGTGGAAAACGCTGGACGCAGTAAAGACTCAACAATCTATGCGTACTCCGGGCGCAGCCTGCTGTCCGATGGGCGTGCCATCGGACAAAACACACCAACAGTAGCCAGTGCTAGCATGACACTGTTTCGAATCATAAAATCCAGCGTCCGTACACTGGGGCACATACGTACCCATTTGAGGCCGGGAGTGCTGCTTGAGATAATCCCAACATGGGGTCGCCCCTACCGCTACACACAATAGAATCCAGTGCAACTTCATAAAACTATATAAACTAGATTTGTTTAAATACAGTAAATGTCATGTCTAACGTGTTATAAAGTGCCTCTTATATTTATGTATCGTTTTATAGTATGGGTGTGCTACTGCTGTTTCTCACACCGTGCCCACTACTACAGTACGTTGCAAGAACAGTTGGAGTCACGGCGTGCCTATCGGGGAGGGTGGTACGACAATGTACAGCGAAGTTTCATCAGTACGCGCGATACGTTTTTCATCTTGATGGCCAAACACGCGCGCCGTGACCAAGAGACGACACGGCTCGAAAAAGATTTTTTAGAACGCCTGCGGCTTTCGCTCACCAATTTTGGACAAGTGCCCTGGGGATTTGAGACACATTGGTTCAACAATGACACCCCCATTTATCATAAAGACGGCGTCCCGGTCGTCGACGCCAATGCCCAATTCATTATCATGGCCTATCGATATTGTCAAACCGACAACATTGCCTCAGAGGCTTTGTGGCTGGCGTCTCAGCGAGCCTGGGAATGGCTGTCGTCCTACATAGACAACGACGTCTTCATCGAACCCGTCGGCGCCTCGTGGGCTCATTCCTTAGAACACGACGGGCACGTGCTTCTCACAAACGTATACGTCTGTCAAGCGGCGCGTTCCATGGAGCTACTGGCATATCTCAACCAAGATAAGACACGCGCACGCCACTTTCAAAAAATACACGGTAAATTTACAAGCCGCATCGTTCCCGACATTTACAAAACGCAAGAAACACTGCCACGTATTCTAGCAGTGCGCTGGAACATCGTCCGAACCAATTTTATACAGTCATTTAACGCCCAGATATCATCGATATACATCCCACTCGTACTCGACGGCCCTGTCGTGCCACAAAGCACCTGGATATCCCATATCATGGGCAGCGAAGACCAATTCACAAGCATTATTTGGCCATGGGTCGGATTTCTGTGGATTATGACACTCGTAGAGAAAAATCAGACGGACGCCGTGCGAGCATGGCGAACAGCCTACATCGGCTACGGCAACTCAGAAACGCTGTACGACATGTATTCACCATATACGTTCAAACCCGTACGGCGCGCGTTTCTCAAAGCGAATGCCATGCACGCCTTGACAATTGCCCTCCAGCAAGTCGCCGACGAGTTGTCCTTCGACGAGGACCTGATATAAGACGTCGAAAATGATAAGCGGCCAGAGAAAACGGTGCATCCGTACGACGCACACGCCATATAGGTACGACCACGTGCTCAAACGCATCCTGCACCACAACCGTATGTAGTAGAGGCCCGGAGCTAAAAAATCGACACGTGCGCCCGCGGTCAATCACATAGACCATGATGCCCGGTAGCGCCGCAGTCACTCCCAGCGTGAACAGGCCAGCGTCCGGCCGAAACGAGACGACGTATTGGCCAAATGCTCGACTCGGACAAATGACCCGGCATAAATGGTCACCGTACCATCCAAACATCGTTCCGCGTCTGCCGAGTTTTATAGTGTGAATGTGCCCTATAAATGCGCATTCGCGAGTGGTCAAATCATGACCACTCTCATCACACACACACTCGATGAATTCACCTTTGAAGATGCAGAGGCTCTCTACAAACACCAGGGTGAAGAATGGTCCACAGAACAACTCACCGCACTCGTCGACATCATCAAGACCAACGACGCCCACTGGACTGTGTCACCCATGCCAACGGACCAAGACAACACTTTTCGTCAACAAATAGAAAACAACGTCGCGCTGCAATTTGAGCAGCAGTATCCGTCGAAAAGCAAACAGGCCATTCTGACCATGCTGCATTTCATCATTGAAAATGTTCCTCTGTACACTCGGCCATAATGTCAAACGACTCCCATGACTTATTGAGACGTATATTGACCAAATTGTGCGTGAGCCATGTCCACACGCGGGCGTCCGCGGGCGTGCGCACGTACTCGAGTGGAAAAGGATGGGTAGACACCAACCACTCGAAATGCTCGCGACAATCCAAACACGGAAAATTCTCTCTGTAATCACTCACAGTACGCTTTAAAACTTCGGGGTCTGAGGTAGACGCATGCAACGTCGACCAGGTGTAGTCAGACGCATATGCAGACACGTACGCGAGTAGAAAATAAAAAAAACGCATTTGTATTCAATCACACACATTAAATAGTCTATCTCCAACCGTTGGTTTTGCATTGCTCGTGCGCCTTTTGAAAGCGCGTTTTTTGTGCTGCGTCCAGCCCCTGCTCCTCCAGAAAGACACGTACGTACTTGTAGGCCCGGAGCTGGGCGTAAGGGACTTCGGAAGGCTCCTTGCGCGCCATTTCTTCCAATTGCTGCAGACGCTTTTCTGTTTCTGGTGCCTCTTGGGGATTTTCCTCTGGGACCTCTGGGACCTCTGGGACCTCTGGGACCATGGGTTCGCCAGACGTCATAATATTTTTGCGCATGTCCTCATATTGCGAGTCGACGTACTCCAGGTCTTGTTCAAGCCGCTGTCGGTCCACAGAGTCGGCACGCTTGCGTTTATCGAACTCTACTTGAATGGTGCGCCTTCTGTCCTTACGTTCTTCTTCAATGTACGCCAACAAAGCCTCGCGGTCTTTTTTTTCGCGTTCGAGCTCGGCCTCGCGCTCTTCTCTCTGAAGCCGTGCAACGAGTTCGAGACTTTTCTCTTCGTCGAGGCGCCGTTGGCGCTTTTGTTCTCGCTTCTGGAACTCCTGCACGTGTCGGGCGCGTTTGGGCGTTGAACAACCAGGCGAGTTGTCCCGCCGTCGGCGTTTTCGTGAAGGCATGGTATAGCTGAGGCAGTATGTTAAATAGTGTGTGTCTGCGAAAGAACGTAATGTATGATGAAATATCTATTTCATTTAGTGTGTAGAGGACGTAAATCCAAACATACATTGAGAGCTGGATGCGATTCTGTGATTTTATGCGATTTTTTTTTTGACAAATGGTAATGAAATATAAGTATATAAAACTAATTGTTTGTTCTATATGCGCAAGCGCACTTTATCTGACGAAGGACTTCATTTGTATTTGAATGCTACGGCAGACTCGCGGCCGCGGCGGTGGTATAAACGGCTTCTCTGTACCCTTTTTCACACCGACTACGACGAACGTTTGGACGACGTGGTGTGGAAGTGCCGTGAGTCGACCAAGGCGCTGTGTGCCGATTTCAACAACCCGCGTTTGGCGGACCACTTGGAAGCCGCCGTGCACAATACCATACAGCTCATCTTGTTGGGGCCGACGTCGCGCCAGCGCGAAAAGGATTTTCGTTTTTTTGCCGACGTGATGCACCGCGCTTTTCGAGAGCAAGACCACCAGACCGCACACATGCTTTACACTTCGCTAACACGCCCGATGGACGTGCGACAGTCCGAAAAAAACAAGGGTTGGCTTAAAACTATTGGTGCGTTTTATGGGGCTCCAAGTTACAAGCGACACGTCCACTTTTGGCGTACGGTACGCAGTGACCAAATACTACCGTCGGTCATCGCCTTTCACACATTTATCACACGGCGTCAATTTATGGGCCTCGAACGCGACGTAAGGGAAGCGACGGAATACATGGACATATTTCAGTATCTGGAGCACGATAGAACTGCGTTGTTGTCTGTCTATAAATTTTAAAAGTTTTTTTTTTCTCACGATTTCCCAAAAGTCTTTCGCCGATAGAAAAGTTCAGCTTTTTTTGTTTTTTTTTTTCAAATTGGCCCAAAGTTCTTTCGCCGATAGAGATTATTTCTTTCGCGAATAGAAAAGTTCAGCTTTTTTTTGTTTTTTTTTTTCAAATTGGCCCGAAAGTTCTTTCGCGA
>Ga0209603_1000643_pt1 | contig 40916 bp, 44 predicted proteins | sample COGITO_mtgs_1206_FD_184812 | JGI IMG/M metagenome (GOLD analysis project Ga0209603, IMG submission 184812) | Pelagic marine microbial communities from North Sea - COGITO_mtgs_120607 (SPAdes) (version 2) | ecosystem: Environmental > Aquatic > Marine > Epipelagic ...
TGGCAATATCATTTACCATGGAGGTAGAAACTATAGTAGAGCCAATAAATTGCTTTCCATTAAGTTTTCCTTGTTGTTGCCATTGTTTGATTAAGAAATCTGTCATCACCACCATGGCCTGATTTCCATTCAATAATTTAATTTTGCCGTTAGTGTCTCTGACAGCTATTCCAATTCTATCACTATCTGGATCTGTTCCTAAAACAATATCTGCTCCAATTTTTTCAGCAAGATTTGTAGCCATTTCTAGGGCTTCTGGTTCTTCTGGATTGGGCGATTTTACGGTTGGGAAATCTCCATTAGGTATTTCTTGTTCTTTAATACTATGAACTTGAGAATAGCCAGCTCTTTTTAACACTTCTGGAATTAACTTAACAGAGGTTCCGTGCAATGATGTAAAAACAATTTTTAAATTTTCTCTTCCTTGTATGTCAAATGTTCCGTTTTTAATGGAAGCTTTCCAAAAAGCCTCATCTACCTCTGCACCAATTTCAGAAATTAATGCAGGCTTTGCATTAAAATTAATATCTGAAAATTCTAAAGAATTTACTTCATCGATGATACTCTTATCTTGAGGAGGAACAATTTGACCACCATCTGTCCAATACACTTTATAGCCATTGTATTCTGGTGGGTTATGGGAAGCTGTTAATACAATCCCAGCATGACAGTTTAATTCATTTACAGCAAATGAAAGTTCTGGAGTAGGACGAAGGTCTTCAAAAAGAACTACCCGGATATCATTCGCAGACAATACTTCAGCAACCAATCTTGAGAATGTATCGCTGTTGTGTCTACAATCATATGCGATAGCTACTTTAATTTTTTGGTTTGGATAAGATTCTTTTAAATAATTACTCAGTCCTTGGGTAGCCTTCCCTAATGTGTATTTATTTATTCTGTTAGTTCCAGCTCCCATCATTCCGCGCATACCTCCTGTACCAAACTCAAGATCTTTATAAAATCTATCTGTTAAATCGTCAGAATTATCTGTAATGAGTTGTTGTATTTCTTGTTGTATTTCACTATCAAATGTATCTGATAGCCATAATGTTGCTTTTTCTATAATATTCTTCATTGCTTATAAATCCAATATTTATGGAATTAGTAATTTAATTTTTCTTTGATTGTATAGTAGTTACCCACCTCTTTAGTTTTTAAAATAAGTTCCCCAATGAAACCAGCTAAGAAAAGTTGTGTACCCAATATCATACTCACCATAGAGATGTAAAACCAGGGGTTGTCTGTAACCAAAATAGCCTTCATTCCTTGTGATATTTTATAGAGTTTAGAAACTCCTAAATATCCAGCAGAAATGAATCCAAATATAAACATGAGTGTTCCCCATAGACCAAAGAAATGCATGGGTCTTTTACCAAATTTTGATAAAAAAGAAATGGTGATGAGATCTAAAAAACCATTGATAAATCTACTCATGCCAAATTTTGTTTCTCCGTATTTTCTTGCTTGGTGTTGAACAATTTTTTCACCAATTTTTAAAAATCCTTTATTTTTTGCTAAAACAGGAATATATCGATGCATTTCACCTCGTACCTTAACTGTTTTAACAACGATGTTTTTGTATGCCTTTAAGCCACAATTAAAATCATGTAAATCTAAACCTGATGTTTTTCTAGCTGCCCAATTAAATAATTTTGAAGGGATGTTTTTTGCAATTACATTATCATACCTTTTCTTTTTCCATCCAGAGACTAAATCAAAATTTCCTTCTGTGATTAGTTTATATAATTCAGGAATTTCGTCTGGGCTATCTTGCAAGTCAGCATCCATGGTAATCACTACGTTTCCAACTGCAATTTGAAAGCCAGCATGTAATGCTTGTGATTTTCCAAAGTTTTTTTGGAAACGAATACCTTTTACACTGCTTGTTTTTTGTGATATTTGTTCAATAACTTTCCATGATGCATCCGTGCTACCATCATCTATAAAAATGACCTCATATAAAAACCGATTGGACTGCATCATAGATGCAATCCAATCGTATAGTTCTTTTAAAGATTCTTCTTCGTTAAATAAAGGTATGACTACCGATATGTCCATAGGTGATTATTTATAATGCAAAGTTAAACATATTCTTTACATTATATATAAATTCTAATATTGGTCTTCTTCTGTTTTTTTCATAATTGCCCCTGCAATGGCTGAAATAATAAAACCAAAGAATGCAGCAGCAATGATACCAATGGCTGAGGTGATTGCTGGACTAGAAAATTTTTCCATCATTGATTTCGAGGATTCTATTTGTTCTTCAGTCATATTTAATTCTTCCCAAGCAAGAACTTGTTTCTCCATCAAAAGGTTCATGAAGTCAGGTTCAATAAAATTAATGAAAATTAAATTATAAATGATTCCTATTAAACCACTTATAATAGAAATTCCAACACCAATCTTAACAGATTGCCCCCAAGTGATAAGGTTATCATTTGCAGATTTAAAATTTTTAATACCCAAAACTATAATAATAATCATGGCTACAAAACCTAGTGTGCCTACCCTCCAATCTTGATCAAGATGAATGCCTATTGCATAGGCAATTAAGTTGATGAAAATGCTTGTTAGACCTAGAACTAGTCCATAATTTAGCATTGTGCTTTTACTTGAAATTTTGTTTTCCATTATTGAATATTTTAATTAGTTTTTTAACAAATATATAGCTTTCATTATAGTAATCTATGTTTTTTATGAAGGCATAACAATGAATTAGTATCTAAATGGTTGTAAAAGTTACACTAAAAAAGGATAAAGTTTCATTTGTTTAAATAAAAATTGGTTGTAGATTTGCCTCGGCAAGTCCTACACAACTAGCTCCCTCGGAATCTCCCAGGGCGGGAACGCAGCAAGAGTACTTGGTTGTAGCAGTGTGATGTAGGTAGCTTGCCTTTTTTTGTGTTCAATTTTCTTTTCTTTTACCATTATTCATAAGTCTGTTAATATCTAGCAATTAAATTCTGAGGTTTACATCCTTTCTTTTTAGATATTTGTTTGAAATTAATCTCTTTCATTTTTTTATGTCCAAAATAGTTTTAATCACAGGTGCTTCCTCAGGAATTGGAAAATCTACGGCTAAACTTTTATCAAACAAGGGGTTTAGAGTCTATGGTACAGGAAGAAATCCAAATACAAATGAAAATATAGGGTATTCATTAATTCCTTTGGATGTTACTAAATCTGAAACAATCTCTTTAGCTATAGATTTGATTTTAGAAAAAGAAGGTCGTTTAGATGTGCTTGTAAATAATGCTGGAATGGGAATAACTGGCCCCATAGAAGATACACCCACTAATGAAATGAGAAAAGTTTTTGAAACTAATTTTTTTGGAGCCATAGACATGATGAAAGCAGTTCTACCTCAGATGCGTAAACAGCAATCTGGAACCATCATAAACGTCACATCAATTGCTGGATATATGGGTTTGCCCTATAGAGGTGTGTATTCTGCAACAAAAGGAGCTTTAGATTTAGTGTCAGAGGCGGCTAGAATGGAGGTTAAAGAGTTTGGTGTTAATATAGTTACTATTGCTCCGGGCGATGTTGCTACAAATATTGCAGCTGGTAGATATCATACTCCTGTTTTTGATAACTCTGCCTACAAAGAAAAGTATCAGATGAATTTAGATTTGATGGATTCACATGTAGATAGTGGAATGAATCCAATTAAAATGGCCGAAAAGATACATCAGATTGTTAATTTAAAACAACCAATTGTGCACTATAAAGTAGGTGCATTTATGGAGAAATTTTCCATTGTGTTAAAAAAAATACTACCAAGTAAAATTTACGAAAAACTACTAATGAATCATTATAAATTATAATTAAGAACTAAACAAATCATATGAAATTTTTTATTGACACTGCCAATTTAGAACAAATTAAAGAAGCCCAAGCAATGGGTATTTTGGACGGAGTGACCACCAATCCGTCTTTAATGGCTAAAGAAGGCATTACGGGGGAAGCTAACATCATCAATCATTACAAAGCAATTTGTGAAGAAGTAGATGGAGATGTTTCAGCTGAGGTAATCTCTACAGACTATGAAGGAATGGTTAGGGAAGGAGAAGCTTTAGCTGCTTTAAATCCTCAAATTGTTGTGAAGCTACCTATGATAGCTGATGGTGTAAAAGCTTGTAAATATTTTTCAGATAAAGGAATTAAAACAAATGTTACTTTAGTTTTTTCAGCTGGTCAAGCATTACTAGCTGCTAAAGCCGGTGCTACTTATGTTTCTCCTTTTATTGGACGATTAGATGATATTTCTACAGATGGATTAAATTTAATTTCTGAGATTAGATTAATCTTTGACAATTATATGTATGATACCCAAATACTAGCAGCATCAGTAAGGCATACTATGCATATTATAGATTGTGCTAAAATAGGTGCAGATGTGATGACTGGTCCTTTAAGTGCCATTTCTGGTTTGTTAAAACATCCACTCACTGATATTGGATTAGCTAAGTTTTTAGCTGATTTCAAAAAAGGAAATTAAAGTACTTGATTTCAAATAATCAGTAAAATCAGGAAATAAAAAAGTAAGTCACTTTTTTATTTCCTGATTTTTTTATTTTAACAATTAAATCCTAGATAAAGGCAGTAACTTTGCAAACGAGGAATTGATCAATTTTTTAACAGAAAATGTATCCTAAAAAAGAATTAGCACAAATTATTATCGCTGCTTGTCACCAATTTGAAATCCAGACTATTGTTATTTCTCCAGGTTCAAGAAATGCGCCGCTTACAATAGGGTTTTCTAATCATCAAGATTTTGAAGCTTTAAGTATAGTTGACGAGCGATGTGCCGCTTTTTTTGCTTTAGGTATTGCTCAACAATCACAAAAGCCAGTTGCTTTGGTTTGCACATCGGGTTCTGCCATGTTAAATTATTATCCTGCAATAGCTGAAGCTTTTTACAGTCAAATTCCTTTAGTTGTAATTTCTGCAGACAGACCCTCTCATCTAATTGATATTGGTGATGGCCAAACTATCCGTCAAGAAAATGTATTTCATAATCATATTTTATTTAGTGCAAATTTGAAAGAAAATGATTCTGAAAAGAATATGATAAAGTTATCAAAGGCTTTTTCATTGCTTCATAAAGTAAAAGGACCTATTCATATCAATGCACCTTTTGATGAACCTTTATATGAAACAGTAGGTGTTATGAATGATTTCTCATTAATAAAAGAAGAATCAGACACTGAGGTTGTTATCGATTATGAAAATCTGGCTCAACAATGGAATAGCGCAAGCAAGAAAATGATTTTGGTAGGGGTGCATTATCCTAATTCAGAATTAGAAATTTTATTAGATAAAGTTGCTGATGACCCTTCTGTGTTAGTACTCACAGAAACTACTTCTAACCTTCACAACAAAAGATTTATTAAATCTATAGACAATCTAATTTTTAATTTAACAAAAGAGGAGTTTTCAGACCTTCAACCAGATATACTATTAACTTTTGGAGGATTAATAGTGTCTAAAAAAATTAAAAAATTTTTACGAGATTATTCACCATCAGAACATTGGCATATTAATGAGTTAAGAGCTTTTGACACGTATCATGTTTTAAGCAAACACATTAAAACGGATAGTTTTTCTTTCTTTGAAAATTTTCATCAGCTAGTAGATTTTAATAACAATAGTAACTACGAACATCACTGGACTCATTATAAAAATTTAACTAGAAAAAAACACAAACAATTTATTAAAAATGCTATTTACTCAGATTTAAAAGTATTTGAGAAGGTTTTAAAAGTAGTTCCAGATTTTTCAGAAGTCCAATTTAGCAATAGTGCCATTATCAGATATTCTCAACTTTTTGAGATGAATAAAACAATTACGGTTTTTTGTAATCGTGGAACTAGTGGGATAGATGGAAGTACTAGCACTGCTATTGGAGCTGCATTCATGTCAAAAAAGAGAACTACGTTTATTTCTGGTGATCTCAGTTTTTTCTATGACAGTAATGCCCTTTGGAATGATTATATTCCAACTAATTTTAGAATTATTGTTATTAATAATTCTGGTGGAGGTATTTTTAAAATTATACCTGGGCCAAAAGAATCAAATGCTTTAAAATTCTTTGAAACACCCCACTGTCTAACAGCACAACATTTATGTGAAATGCATAGATTAGATTACTGTAAATCACATAATATTGAGACTTTAGATAAAGAACTTGCAGCCTTTTACAAAGAATCTACACAACCTAAATTGCTTGAAATTTTTACTCCTAGTTCACAAAATGACTTGGTTTTAAAAGAATATATCAATAGTTTAAAATAAAATTAAATGGACTTAGAGATAGGACAAAAAGTAGCTATTATTATTGGAACAGAGACTGCTCTTGGATTTACAGTTTTAATTGAAGAATCAATGGAAGGGTTAGTGTATAAGAATGAAGTATTTTCAGATTTAGAAGAGGGTATTTCTACTACAGGATACATCAAAAACATCAGAGAGGATGGAAAAATAGATGTATCAATGAGACCCTTGGGATATAGAAATACCATTGAAGATGATATTTCAAAAATACTACATTACCTCGATCAAAATAATGGAATTATAACGTTAACTGATAAAAGCTCACCTGAATCTATTAAGTTTCATCTACAAATGAGTAAAAAAGCTTTTAAAAGAGCAATTGGATCACTATACAGAGATAAAAAAATTAATCTGTATTCTGATAGAATAGAAAAAAATTAATTTTCTTTATTTAATAAACGTTCTATATTTTTATAAAATAAATCTGCATTAGGATCTTGTAAATTCATTTTACCGTAACCTAACCGATATTGTTTAAGAGCTTTTTTAAAATCGTTACCACTCTCATAATATTTACCTAGATAATAATGCCCCATCTCTGAGGTTGGAAAAAGTTTTAAAATCATCTTCCCAAAATCATCTAAATAATCACCATTCTCTTTGTCAAGAATTATATCTTCAATGGCAAAGACGTCAGCAGGCCTTATTCCTATGTTAGAACCAAATAAAAATTCAATATCTAAGTATTTTATCTCCAAATATGAAATGGCATCAGGTGGGCTTAAATTTTTTATTTTTTCCTCAAATTCATTCTTTGTAATTCCAGAGTAAATTTCAAAAACCTTTGCAAAAGCTCTAGAGATTCCCTCACTGATAAGTGAAGAAGAACTTGGTGAGTCAGAAAAATCGTCATAGACAACATTAAAATTATCTACATCCACAGTTTTCATGTAAGTTGCAAACTTTTTAATCTTGGCTAGCTTTTTGTCATTAGCATATGGGTTTCCAGCTATGTAAAAATAGAACGTATTGTCTTCATTACTTAAATTAGACAATTTATAAGATTCAATTTGTGTGTTTATGTCATCAGATAAGCTAGGGTTTAAACAGACGTAAGCATTAAAAATTGCATACTTTTCTCTTAAAAAGTGTGTAATAAAATTAGCGGTTAGGCTCTCGCCAACAATCGTTAAGAATGGAGAGGTCTTATAAGATGCCTCCACAAAAGGAATAATTTCATCTCTTATAAAACGATAGAAATCTTTTGAGTCTGGAGTTAATTCACTGGTAATAATATTATAACCAGCATCTTTTGTTCTAGTGTTTTTCATATCAATTCCTACAACAATTTGTTCAGGAGCATTATCTTGATAGGAGTAATAATTTGATGTTCCAACATACAAATCAAATAATTTATGGCCATCAAGAACAATAGCTAAAGGAAAATTTGAAATAGAATCTTTGTTGTAATTTTTTGGGAGATAAATAGAAATATCTCTTACTTCATTTAATATTTCTGAGTCATATTTTTTAAAAATTGTTTCTTGACTGAAAATAGTGGAAATAGAAAATAAAAATATAAGTATGGGTGTAATTTTCATAATTAGGGATAATTTTTTGTTAAATATATAAGTTTTAAAAAAAATAGGACGTATTATTTTTTACATTATCACTTTTACCAACATGGAATGTTTTATTTTTACATAACGATAAAATATTATTTTTTGAATAATAAAATCTAGAATCATGAGAGAGCCTAAATGGGTTACCGCCAAGAAATATGAAGATATTACTTACAAAAAGTCTAACGGTGTAGCTAGAATAGCGTTTAATAGACCCAATGTTAGAAACGCATTTCGTCCAAAAACCACCAGTGAATTATATGATGCGTTTTACGATGCAGGTGAAGACACTTCCATAGGTGTAGTGTTGCTATCAGCTGAAGGCCCCTCTTCTAAAGATGGAATCTTTTCATTTTGTTCTGGTGGAGATCAAAAGGCTAGGGGGCATCAAGGATATGTTGGAGATGATGGATACCATAGATTAAATATCCTAGAAGTACAACGTTTAATAAGATTTATGCCAAAAGCTGTTATTGCTGTTGTTCCTGGATGGGCTGTTGGTGGAGGTCATAGTTTACATGTTGTATGTGATTTAACTTTAGCTTCTAAAGAACATGCTATTTTTAAACAAACAGACGCGGATGTTACCTCTTTTGATGGTGGTTATGGGTCTGCTTATTTAGCAAAAATGGTAGGACAAAAAAAAGCAAGAGAAATTTTCTTTTTGGGAAGAAATTATTCAGCACAAGAAGCTTATGATATGGGGATGGTAAATGCAGTTATCCCTCATGATGAATTGGAGCAAACTGCTTATGAGTGGGCTCAAGAAATATTAGAAAAATCACCTACCTCTATTAAAATGCTCAAATTTGCTATGAATTTAACAGACGACGGTATGGTTGGTCAACAAGTTTTTGCTGGTGAAGCTACTCGCTTAGCTTACATGACGGATGAGGCAAAAGAGGGAAGAGATGCATTTTTAGAAAAAAGAAAACCTAACTTTCCAAAACAATGGATTCCTTAATTAATTTCCTATTGTTCTATGAAAATAATTTGCATTGGGCGAAATTACGCCAAACATATAGAAGAACTTGCTAATGAACGTCCAGATAATCCTGTAGTTTTTCTGAAACCTGATTCGGCTATTTTACCTAACAAAAATCCTTTTTTCATCCCACCTTTCTCAAGTGATGTTCATTATGAAGTAGAAGTGCTTATAAAGATCAATAAGGTAGGGAAACATATAGCTTCAAGATTTGCTCATAAATACTATGATGAAATTGGTTTAGGAATTGATTTTACAGCCAGAGATGTGCAACAACAATGTAAAGAAAAAGGCTTGCCATGGGAAAAAGCAAAAGCCTTTGACGGAAGTGCAGTTATTGGAAATTTTTACAATAAAAAAGACTTCAATTTAGAGAACCTTTCTTTCCAATTATTTAAAAATAATGAAATTGTTCAAGATGGTAATACACAGTCAATGCTCTGGAAAATTGATGAACTAATTAGTTATGTTTCTCAATACTTTACCCTAAAAAAAGGAGATATTATCTTTACTGGAACACCAGCAGGAGTTGGTAAAGTTTCAGAAAATGATGTATTACTTGGACAGATCGAAGGTTTAAAAGCTTTTGAAATTAGAGTGAAATAAGAGATTTTTAAAAATGTACTTTAGTTACAATGCAAAAAGTTTAACACTATTTTTATGAACGCAGAAATTATAACTATTGGAGATGAAATTCTCATAGGTCAAATTGTTGATACTAATTCTCAATGGATTGGTAAGGAACTGAATAAAATAGGTGTTTCTGTGTATCAAATATCATCAATTCAAGACGAAGAACAGCATATTTTAAATGCATTTAAAGAGGCGCAAAGTAGAGCAGATATTGTAATTATTACGGGTGGACTTGGTCCAACTAAAGATGATATTACCAAAAAAACAATAGCGAAGTTTTTTAATGATCAAGAAATTGTCGAATATCCAGAGGTGATAGATCACATAAAAAGGATGTTTAAGAAATATAACATACCTTACAATAAAGTGCAGCAATATCAAGCTCAATTACCATCAAAAGCTAGGTTGTTAATGAATAGAATGGGAACAGCACCTGGAATGTGGTTTTATGAGAATAATACAGTTTTTGTCTCTATGCCTGGAGTTCCCTACGAAATGAAGGGATTGATGAAACATGAGGTAATCCCAAGAATTCAAGAACAATTTAAACTTCCTTTTATTATTCATAAAACGGTTATGACCTATGGTCAAGGCGAAAGTGTCATTGCTGAAAGAATTGAGGATTGGGCAAACAAACTTCCAGATTTTATTAAACTAGCTTATTTGCCTTCTTTTGGTAGAGTTCGTCTTAGATTATCTGCAAAAGGACCCAAAAAACAAGTTCTAGAAGATGGTTTACATACTGTTTTGCAAGAGCTATATTTGTTGCTTTCAGATATAATTACTGGTCATGAAAGTGGTGTTACTATAGAAGAACACATAGGTAATCTTTTAAAAGATTCGGAGAAAACTCTTTGTACTGCAGAAAGTGTTACAGGAGGTAAGATTGCTTCAACAATAGTTTCAGTTCCTGGATCTTCAGTCTATTTTAATGGTAGTATAGTTGCTTACAGCTCTAAAATGAAACAAGAGCTGCTACACGTTTCTTCAGAAACTATTAAAAAATATTCTGTAGTAAGTTCAAATGTTGTTGAAGAAATGGCCATTTCAGCCATGAAAAAGACTAATTCGGATTATGCAATTGCTGTTACTGGAAATGCAGGACCAACTTCAGATAAGACTTCAACAGCTGTTGGAGTAGTTTTTATTGCCATTGCTTCTGCAAAAGGTGTTGTTGTGGAGGAGTTTAATTTTGGTCATCCAAGAGAAAAAGTTATCAATAGAACGGTAAATAAATCACTACAAATGCTACAACAAGAAATTCTAAAAAAATAACCAAAATTGTTTTTGTAGGATTTTAAAAAAATTGTAGATTTGCACCTCGTTTAAAGAAAAGAAATTAAAACTGTAAGAAGATGTCTAGAGTTTGTGAATTAACAGGAAAAAAAGCCATGGTAGGAAATAATGTTTCTCATGCTTTGAATAGAACGAAAAGAAAGTTTAACGCTAATCTTATGACCAAGCGTTTTTACATTCCAGAAGAAGACAAGTGGGTTACATTAAAAGTTTCTGCTTCTGCGTTAAAAAATATTAATAGGAAAGGTATCTCTGCAGTCATAAAAGAAGCAAGAGAGAAAGGTTTCTTAACTAAGTAAATTTCTAGAAAATTATAGAAAGATGGCAAAAAAAGGAAACAGAGTACAGGTAATCTTAGAGTGTACAGAACATAAAGCAACTGGTAAACCAGGAACTTCAAGATATATTACAACTAAGAATAAAAAAAATACTCCAGATAGAATAGAAATTAAAAAATTCAATCCTATCTTGAAGAAAATGACAGTTCATAAAGAAATTAAATAATTAGACTTTTTCATGAATAATGAAAACGTTAGATAAATAAAATACAAGAACATGGCAAAGAAATCAGTAGCATCGTTACAGACAGGTTCAAAAAGACTTAGTAAAGCAATAAAGATGGTAAAATCTCCAAAGACTGGTGCTTATACCTTTGTTGAATCTATTATGGATCCTAAAAAAGTAAATGAATTTTTAGCTAAGAAATAAATTCTTTTCACACCAAATATATAAGCTACTTTCCATTTAGAAAGTAGTTTTTTTTATGCCGTATATTTGGTTAAATTTGAAAGACTAAAAATATTGAACACAATTCATGAGTTTTTTTAAAAAGATATTTTCAAAAGAGAAAAAAGAAACTTTAGATAAAGGTTTAGAAAAATCTAAATCTAGTTTTTTTAATAAATTATCTAAGGTAGTAGCAGGAAAATCTAAAGTAGATGACGATGTTCTTGACAATTTGGAAGAAGTATTAGTTTCCTCTGATGTGGGTGTAGATACAACCTTGAAAATTATTGATAGAATTGAAGCAAGAGTATCTAAAGATAAATATCTCGGAACTGAAGAGTTAAATGGTATTTTAAGAGATGAGATTGCAGGTCTTTTATCTGAAACTAACCTAGGAAACGATACAGATTTTAACATTCCAGAAAATAAAAAACCTTATGTTTTAATGATTGTTGGTGTAAATGGAGTTGGTAAAACTACTACTATAGGAAAATTGGCTTCTCAGTTTAAAAAGAAAGGCTTAAAAGTTGTTTTAGGAGCTTCTGATACTTTTAGAGCTGCAGCAATAGATCAACTTCAAGTTTGGGCAGATAGAGTGCAAGTCCCGTTAATTAGACAAGAAATGGGTTCAGATCCTGCATCTGTTGCTTTTGATACGCTTACTTCAGCCGTTTCTCAAAATGCAGATGTAGTTATTATCGATACTGCAGGTAGGTTACACAACAAGGTGAATTTAATGAATGAACTCACCAAGATAAAACGTGTCATGCAAAAAGTAGTTGAAGATTCACCACATGATGTTTTATTAGTGTTAGATGGTTCTACTGGTCAAAATGCCTTTGAACAAGCAAAGCAATTTACTAAAGCTACAGAAGTAAATTCACTGGCAGTTACCAAATTAGATGGAACAGCAAAAGGGGGGGTTGTGATTGGAATTTCTGACCAGTTTAAAATCCCAGTAAAGTACATTGGTGTAGGTGAAGGAATTGATGACCTGCAAGTATTCAATAAGCATGAATTTGTTGATTCTTTTTTTAAGTAATATAATTTTAGTCTTGGTTTTTAATCTTTCCAAGTTTATAATTTCTTAGTTGGCCATAGATGATGGATTTATTTAATCAAAATACACACTCAAATATGCTTCCTTATGAAGGAGAGGTAATCTATGAAGGCAGTATTTTTAATAGAAAACAAATAACATCTTATTATCAAAACTTATTACATCAGATTCCCTGGCAAAACGATGAAGCCATTATTTTTGGAAAACATCATATCACAAAAAGAAAAGTTGCCTGGTACGGAGACAAAGCATACAGTTACACCTATTCTGGAGTTACAAAGCAGGCACATTTATGGACACCAGAATTACTTCAGCTAAAACAAAAAGTTGAGGAGATTTCCTCAACTACTTATAATTCTTGTTTGTTAAATCTTTATCATGATGGAACTGAGGGCATGGGATGGCATAGTGATGCTGAAAAAACACTTTTAGAAAATGGAACTATCGCCTCCATAACTTTTGGAGCTGAACGTAAATTTTCATTTAAACATAAAGTAACAAGGCAACGAGTAGATATTTTATTAGAAAATGGAAGTTTATTACTTATGAAAGGTACTACACAAAAAAAATGGCTTCACAGGCTTCCACCAACAAAAAAAGTATTTTCTCCAAGAATTAATCTTACATTTAGAACTGTAATTATATAAAGATTTGGCAAATAATCAAGATTCAACGAACCTCAATAAATTTATTAGCGCAACAGGAATCTGTTCTAGAAGAGAAGCTGAGAGATTGATTATTGAGGGACGTGTCACCATTAATGGAATTCCCACTAAACTAGGTAATAGAGTAGTAGAGGGTGATGATGTTAGGATAGACGGAAAACTACTAAGACCAAAGCCAAAAACTCGTTATATAGCACTAAATAAGCCTGTTGGCATAGTTTGTACAACAGATTCTAAAGAGCGTAAAAATATTGTAAAATACATTAACTATCCCGAGAGGCTTTTCCCTGTTGGAAGGCTAGATAAGCCATCACAAGGATTGATTTTTTTAACCAATGATGGTGATATAGTTAATAAGATCTTACGAGCAGGAAATAATCATCAAAAAGAATATCAAGTTACAGTTGATAGCTTAATTACAGAAGATTTTATCAAAAAAATGAGTAATGGAATTCCCATTTTAGATACCATTACTCAAAAATGTGTAGTGGAGAAAATAAGCAATTACCAATTTAAAATTATACTTACTCAGGGTTTAAATAGGCAGATAAGAAGAATGTGTGAGTATTTAAATTATACTGTTAAAAAGTTAGAGCGGACTAGAATTATGAATATAAGTTTAAGTGGCTTGGCCTATGGAGATTGGCGAGAGTTGTCATCCAAAGAAGTTGATGATTTGAATCAAATCATAGCTTCCTCCTCAAAAACTGCTGAAGTTTCTGTAGACCATAATAAAAAAAGAAAATTTGGAAGAAAACGAAATCATTTTAAACGAAATAAAAGAAAATCTTAAGTTTCTTTTACAAGACCTCATATCTCGTTTTATGTATCTTTGCAACCGATGAAATTTGAATTAAAGAGTCAAGACCCTAAGAGTAAAGCTAGAGCAGGAAAAATCACAACAGACCATGGAGTGATTGAAACTCCTATCTTTATGCCTGTAGGTACCGTAGGTACTGTAAAAGGTGTTCACCAAACAGAATTAAAGACAGAAATCAATCCTGATATTATCTTAGGCAATACCTATCACCTGTATTTAAGGCCAACTATAAAAATTTTAGAACAGGCTGGAGGCTTGCATAAATTTATGAATTGGGATAGAAACATCCTAACTGATAGTGGTGGTTATCAGGTTTATTCATTATCAGGAAGAAGAAAAATAAATGAAGAAGGAGTGAAATTTAAGAGTCATATAGATGGCTCTATGCATTTTTTCACACCAGAAAATGTTATGGAAATCCAGCGAAGTATTGGAGCAGATATTATCATGGCTTTCGACGAATGCACACCTTATCCGTGCGATTATAATTATGCTAAAAGATCCATGCATATGACGCATCGTTGGTTAAAAAGATGTATAAATCACTTGGATAAAACTCCGTTAAAGTACGATTACAATCAAACTTTTTTTCCAATTGTACAAGGAAGTACATATAAAGATTTGAGAAAACAATCTGCAGAATTCATAGCCTCTGTTGGAGCAGAAGCTAATGCTATTGGTGGTCTTTCTGTTGGCGAGCCAGCAGAGGAATTATATGCAATGACAGAAATTGTATGTGAAATTTTACCTGAAGATAAGCCTAGATATTTAATGGGGGTAGGAACTCCTATCAATATTTTAGAAAATATAGCCCTAGGAGTAGATATGTTTGATTGTGTGATGCCTACTAGAAATGCTAGAAATGGAATGCTTTTTACTGCCCACGGTAGTATAAATATTAAAAATAAAAAGTGGGAAAATGATTTTTCAGCTATAGATGATATGGGTATTACTTTTGTGGATACTCTCTACAGCAAAGCCTATTTAAGACACCTTTTTGCATCTAAAGAATTATTAGGTAAACAAATAGCATCTATTCATAATCTAGGATTTTACCTATGGTTAACTAGAGAAGCAAGAAAGCATATTATAGCTGGTGATTTTGCCTCATGGAAAGACAAGATGGTCAAGCAAATGAATAAAAGATTGTAGTGAAAAAATTAGACTGGTACATATTAAAAAGATACTTGGTAACCTTCCTGTTTACCCTTCTTATTCTGATACCAATTGCAGTTGCTATAGATATTTCTCAACGAGTTGATAAGTTTTTAGCACACAGTGATTTAAGTGTTGGTCAAATTATTGATGAATATTATAAAAATTTCATCATTTATTATGCGAACACATTTATGCCTTTGGCATTGTTTATTGCCGTCATATTATTTACTTCTAAACTTTCAAATAATACTGAAATTGTAGCCATGACTAATGCTAGAATTTCTTTTACAAGATTTCTTTACCCATATATGATTGGAGCTACTTTAGTTACTCTAGTTTCTTTAGCCATGAATCATTATGTTGTTCCTAGCAGTAGCAAAGAAAGGAAACAATTTGAAAAAGAGTTTTTTGTAAGGAAGAAGTGGAAAGATAACATAGTTGAAAATTTCAGTCTACAACTTAATGACACTACCTACATGTATTTGAAAAGTTATAGTTTTAAATCTTCACAAGGAAGTTATTTTTCCATAGAAAATTATAAAGGCATAGAATTAATTCAAAAATTAACGGCTGAAAATATTCGATGGATAGAAAAAGATAGTACATTTAAATTGACTAGATATAAACTACGTGAAATTTATAATGATAGAGATAGTATTTACGCAGGTATTACTATGGACACTACATTCTCTTTCACACCAAAAGATTTTATGTATAAATCTGCTCTAGCTCAGGAAATGCCGTCTAATGAATTGTCTGAGTTTATTAAGATATCAAAAAAAAGAGGTGTTAAAAATTTAAACACCTATTTGGTAGAGTTGTTTAAGAGAACAAGTTTACCCATAGCGTGTTATATTTTAACGATTATAGCAGTAGCTCTCGCGTTTAAGAAAAAAAGAGGTGGTATTGGAGTTAATTTAGGTATTGGAGTTACTATCATGTTTATTTATGTTTTCTTTTTAAAAGTCGGAGAGGTTTTAGGTGCAGTAGCAGGTGTTAATCCGCTTATTTATGTATGGCTTCCCAATTTTATATTTGGATTATTAGCTCTTTATTTATATCTAAATGCAAAAAAGTAATCTAAGGTATTATTTACACCTCCATTTAATTGTCTTTATATGGGGTTTCACTGCTATTTTAGGAAAATTAATATCCATAGATGCCATCCCATTAGTTTGGTACAGGATGCTATTAGCCTCTTTTTTTATTGCAGTGTATTTTTTGATTAAGAAAAAATCATTTGAATTAGACAAGAAGTCGCTTTTTAAATTTTTATTATCTGGTATTTTAATAGCACTTCATTGGATTACATTTTTTAAAGCCATTAAAGTTTCTAACGTTTCTGTTGCTCTAGTAGTTATGAGTACTGGTGCATTTTTTACATCACTCATAGAGCCAATTTTTTTCAAAAGAAGAATTAATGCAGTTGAAATAATCCTTGGCTTAATAGTTGTTGGTGGATTATATATCATTTTTAGTTTTGAATCTCAGTATGCTCTAGGGATAGTATATGCATTAATCTCATCTTTTTTATCAGCATTATTCTCGGTACTTAACGGTTTGTTTGTTAGAAAGCATAGTGCATCTCTAATTTCATTTTATCAATTATTTTTTGGAGCACTTTTTATTACAGTCTATTTATTCTTTAAGGGATCTTTTACAATTAATTTTTTTGTTTTAGGGAATTTTGATTGGATATATATATTTATTTTAAGTAGTATTTGTACGGCATATGCGTTTATAGTTTCAGTGGATGTTATGAAACATCTTACTCCTTACACAGTTGTTCTGACTCTAAATTTAGAACCTATTTATGCAATTATTTTAGCATTGATTATTTTTGGTGAAAGTGAAAAAATGAATTCAGAATTTTACTTAGGTGCATGTATCGTTTTATCAGTAGTATTGGTAAATGGCATCCTAAAAAATATGAAAGGTGTTTTAAATAAATTAGACAAACTAAAACCACCAAAAAAATAAAAATCATTGTAAATTAACTCATTTTTTATAGTAATTTTGTATCATTGTCTATCGATTTTAAATCATCGATTTTATAGAAAACAAATAACCAAATCATGGAATATTTAGACTTCGAATTACCTATCAAAGAACTGAAGGAGCAGCTGGAAAAATGTTATGAAATTGGGGTAGATAGTGATGTTGATGTTATAGCTACTTGTAAAAAAATTGAAAAGAAATTAGAGAAAACTAAAAAAGAGATTTACAAAAATTTATCTCCTTGGCAAAGAGTTCAGTTATCAAGACACCCAAACAGACCTTATACTTTAGATTATATCAAAGCTATTTGCGGAGACACCTTCATGGAATTACATGGAGACAGAAATGTTAAAGATGACAAGGCCATGATTGGTGGTTTAGGTAAAATAGGAGATCAATCTTTTATGTTTATTGGTCAGCAAAAAGGATACAATACAAAAACACGCCAATATAGAAATTTTGGGATGGCTAACCCTGAAGGGTATAGAAAAGCACTTCGCCTTATGAAAATGGCTGAAAAGTTTAAAATTCCAGTCGTTACATTACTAGATACTCCAGGAGCATACCCAGGATTAGAAGCTGAGGAGAGAGGACAAGGGGAGGCTATCGCACGGAATATTTTAGAAATGACCCGTTTAAAAACTCCAATAATTACTATCGTTATAGGCGAAGGCGCTTCAGGTGGAGCACTTGGTATAGGTGTTGGAAATAAAGTATTTATGATGGAAAATACTTGGTATACTGTAATTTCTCCAGAATCTTGTTCTTCTATTTTATGGAGAAGTTGGGAGTACAAAGAACAGGCTGCTGATGCTTTGAAATTAACTGGAGATGATATGAAAAGGTTAAAATTAATTGATGGAATTATTAAAGAACCTGTCGGTGGTGCTCATTCTAATAGAGAAGGAGCTTTTGAAGCTGTAAAAAACACAATTCTAACTTCATTTGAAGAATTAAAGAATTTATCTGAGAAAGAGATTGTATCCACGAGAATGGATAAATATGCTCAAATGGGAGTATATAAAGAATAAAGAGTCACATATAAATAAAAAAAGTCGAAATTTATTTCGACTTTTTTTATTTTAAATTCCAGGCAATCTGTTTAATAAATCTCTCAATGCAGGATCTGATGGACTTTTAGCATTGCTATCTATTAAGTTTCCATCAGGATCTATTAGGATAAATCTGGGGATACTGGTAATCATATATTCTTTAGAAAATCGTACATCATCTTTACCTGCCCATAATTGATATCCAGAAAGATTTTTGCTTTTAACCATGGTTATCCATTTATTTCTCGCTTTCTCCCAACTTCCATTTGATCGCCTGTCATCATCTGTAGAGATACTTACAAAAGAGATGTTTTTACCCTCAAACTCTTTTTCTATTTTCTTTAAATAAGGAAATTGCGCAATACATGGTCTACACCAAGTAGCCCAAACATCAATGTAAACATACTTTCCTCTAAAGTCTAAAAGTGATGAGGTATTTCCATTGTAGTTTTCATAATTAGAAAAATTTGGAGCTTTGTTTCCTTTTTTTAATCTTTCTTCAGTTTCTCTTTGTTGTAAAATACGAGCATGCATTTGATCGTAATTATCTAATAACTTGTCAAAAAAAGTGTTGTTTTGAGTATTAGATTGTTTTAGCATACTTTCATTTGCATTAGGATATAAAGCAGCAATACTATCCATTCCATTTTTGAAGAAATTTATTTTGTTTTTAAAAGCTTCTTTTTCTAATACTATAAATCCTTCAATACTCCCTGCAGTTAAACCAAAATTGTACCTATCAATAAAAAGATTATTACTGTCTGCACCTTCATCTTCTCCTAGATAGTTAAAACTTTTAAAAAAATTTGAAGCATTACCAGTTAATTTTAAATCGTATCCATTTTTTAAAAAAATAATTCCTCTTCCACTGTTTGGAGAGTATAGATTAAATAAATTCGCTTCAGAAATTTTCAAGGTGTCTTTAAAACTACCGTCTCCAGAAATTTTAATAATTTTATTGAATCCTTTTCCTAAGATTGTTAGGGTAGAATCTTTTGTGTTTTCTATGTTGCCACTAAAAGTAATAAAATCGGAAGGATGTTCAGATTTACATGAGATTAAAAAGGTAGCGCACAGGATGAAAAACCATTTCTTTTTCATTAATTTCAATTAAAATTAGTTGTCAAAGATAACAACTATTCAATTAGAAAAATTGTTAAATTTTGTTGCATAATCAACATCGATTGTAGACTTTTACATTTAGAAGCATACCGTATGGATTTAACACATGAAATAGGCTCTAATCCGCTAGATCTTAGTATTATACAAGATATTTTGAGGCAAGATAAAAAGTTAGTACTTTCTCTGGATGCCGAGTCACGTATTAAAAAATGCAGAACTTATTTAGATACTAAAATTACAACTGCATCCAAACCAATTTATGGTATAAATACTGGATTTGGTGCTTTATATAATGTAAAAATTAAGGGTGAGAATTTACAAAAGCTCCAGGAAAATTTAGTCATGAGCCATGCATGTGGAACAGGAGATGAGGTTCCTTATGACATTGTAAAACTGATGTTGTTATTAAAAATTCAATCCCTAAGTTACGGACATTCCGGGGTTCAATTAGCTACTGTAAATCGGTTGATAGATTTTTATAATCATGATGTTATTCCAGTTGTATATGAACAGGGTTCTCTGGGTGCTTCAGGTGATTTGTCTCCATTAGCTCATTTATCACTTCCTTTAATTGGTTTAGGAGAAGTTACTTATAATGGCGATCGAATCTCTGGTAAAGAGATTTTACTTAAACTTAATTGGAGAAAAATTAATTTGCAATCTAAAGAAGGTTTAGCACTATTAAATGGTACTCAGTTCATGACAGCTTATGGAATTTATAACCTTATAAAATCTCATAAACTTTCATATTTGTCAGATTTAATAGCAACTATTTCTTTAGCAGCTTTTGATGGTAGAATAGATCCGTTTAATGAATTGGTGCATTTGGTTCGACCACACAACGGTCAATTAAAAACAGCTAAAAGAGTTGAGGAATTTTTACAGGATAGTCAATTAATTAATCAAGACAAGCAGCACGTTCAAGATCCATATTCATTTCGTTGTGTCCCACAAGTTCACGGAGCAACAAAAGACACTATTAAATTTGTTACAAATACATTTTTAACTGAAATTAACTCAGTGACCGACAATCCTAATATTTTTGTTGAAAAAGATCAAATTATTTCTGGTGGAAACTTTCATGGTCAACCATTAGCATTAACATTAGATTTTTTAGCCATAGCTATGGCAGAATTAGGAAATATTTCAGAACGTAGAACATATCAATTAGTTTCAGGACATAGACATTTACCGCCTTTTTTAGTTTCTAAACCAGGATTAAATAGTGGCTTTATGATACCTCAATATACAGCAGCTAGTATTGTAAGTCAAAATAAACAATATGCAACCCCATCAAGTGTAGATTCTATAGAATCAAGTAATGGTCAAGAAGACCACGTAAGCATGGGAGCAAATGGAGCCACCAAATGTAAAAAAGTGGTTGATAATATTGAAACTATTTTAGCCATAGAACTGTTTACAGCGTCACAAGGCTTATCATTTAGCAACTTAAAAAGTTCTCCATTTTTAGAATCTTTTATTGCTGCGTTCAGAAAGGAAGTTACTTTAGTTAGTGAAGACAGAGTAATGCATGAAGATATTATAAAATCATCTTTATTTATTAATTCACTAGAAATAGATGCTAGTGAATTGTTCTAGGCATTATTTTATTTATTCTAATCAAAAAAAATAAAGAGCTAATAGTTTGTAAAACCTAATAACCCAAACATATTGTTTGGGTTTTTAATTACTTTTCTGCTTCAGTCTTTTTTTCTTTTACTTTTTCGCCTTTTTTAATTTTTATGGTTAGCTCGTTTTTTTTATCGTCTAAATCCATGGAAATTGTATCGCCTTCTGTTAATTTAGAATTAACAATTTCTTCAGCTAGAGCATCTTCAATATATTTTTGAATAGCTCTTTTTAAAGGCCTAGCTCCATACTTTTTATCAAATCCTTTGTCAGCTATGTAATCTTTTGCTTTGTTGCTTAGCTTTAATGTATAGCCTAAATCAAGTATTCTGTTGAGTAATTTATCAAGTTCAATATCTATGATAGAATGAATGTCGTTTCTTTCTAATGTATTAAAAACAATAATATCATCAATTCTGTTCAAAAATTCTGGAGCAAATGATTTTTTTAAGGCACCTTCTATAATACCTTTTGCATGTTCATCGGACTGATTTTTTCTGGCAGCAGTTCCAAATCCAACACCAGAACCAAAATCTTTAAGCTGTCTAGCACCAATATTAGACGTCATGATAATGATGGTATTTCTAAAATCAATTTTTCTACCTAAGCTGTCTGTAATATAGCCATCATCTAAAATTTGTAATAACATATTAAAAACATCTGGATGTGCTTTTTCAATTTCGTCTAATAATACTACAGCATATGGTTTTCTTCGAACTTTTTCAGTTAATTGACCACCTTCTTCATACCCAACATAACCAGGAGGTGCTCCGATTAATCTTGACATTGCAAATTTTTCCATGTATTCACTCATGTCAATTCTAATCAAAGAATCATCCGAATCAAATAATTCTCTAGCTAATACTTTAGCTAATTGGGTTTTACCAACACCAGTTTGTCCAAGAAAAATAAAAGAGCCTATTGGTTTATTGGGGTCTTTTAACCCAACTCTGTTTCTTTGAATGGCCTTTACAACCTTGGCAACAGCTTGGTCTTGACCAACTACTTTTCCTTTTATCATTTGAGGAAGTTCTCCAAGTTTGTGACTTTCTGCCTCCGCAACTCTATTCACTGGGATTCCCGTCATCATCGAAACTACCTCTGCAACATTGTCTTCAGTTACAACTTCTCTATTTAATTTAGAATCATCTTCCCATTGTTGTTGAGCAGAATGTAATGCAGCCTCAATGTTTTTTTCATCATCACGTAGTTTTGCAGCCTCTTCATATTTTTGACCATTGACTGCTTTTGTTTTACTACTCCTAATATTTTCTAGTTGCTTTTCTAATTCAAGAACTTGCTCTGGAACTACGATACTTGTAATATGAATTCTAGAACCTGCCTCATCTAAAGCATCAATGGCTTTGTCAGGCAAATATCTATCAGTCATATATCTATTCGTTAATTTAACACAAGCCTTAATAGCTTCATCTGTGTAATTTACATTGTGATGAGACTCATACTTTTCTTTGATGTTGTATAGTATTTGAACAGTTTCCTCAACACTAGTTGGATTCACTATTATTTTTTGAAATCGTCTTTCTAGAGCACCATCTTTCTCAATATTGGTTCGGTATTCATCTAGAGTAGTGGCACCAATACATTGTATTTCACCTCTTGCTAGTGCTGGTTTTAACATGTTTGAGGCATCTAAAGATCCTGTGGCTCCTCCAGCTCCAACAATAGTGTGGATTTCATCAATAAACAAAATGATATCATCATTTTTCTCCAACTCATTCATCAAAGCTTTCATTCGTTCTTCGAACTGTCCTCTGTATTTTGTTCCGGCCACTAAACTGGCTAGGTCTAGAGATACAATTCTTTTATCAAAAAGGATTCGAGATACTTTTCGATTAACAACTCTTATAGCTAATCCTTCAGCTATAGCTGATTTACCAACACCTGGTTCTCCTATTAGCATGGGATTATTTTTCTTTCTTCTGCTTAAAATTTGAGAAACACGTTCAATTTCTTTGTGTCGCCCAACTACAGGATCTAATTTTCCAGTTTCAGCTAAAAAAGTTAGATCTCTTCCAAAATTATCGAGTACTGGAGTTTTGGTTTTTTTGTTTGCTTTCCCTTTTTGAGATTGATCATATGGATTCGATTTCTCTGAAGCAAACTCACCCTCATCTGAAGAAGGTGTTTCAGCTATTGGATTAGATGGTAAGATGTCATGATTAGTATCAGTGTGAAGTTCTTTATAAAGAGCTTTTGCTTGATCGTAATCAACATCATATTTGTTTAAGAGTTTTGTAGAAGGGTCATTTTCATTTCTTAAAATACACAGTAATAAATGAGCAGTGTCTATGGCTTCACTTTGATATAATTTTGCCTCTAAAAAGGTAGTCTTTAGCGCTTTTTCAGCTTGTCTAGTTAAATGGAGACTTTTTTTCTTATTTCCCTCAAGTATACTTGAAGCCGCTGGATTTAATATTTCAAGTTTTTTTCTAATTAAATTTAAATCAATTTCTAGTGTTAGTAATATTTCTATTGCTTTTCCATCTCCCTTTCTAATTAATCCAAGCAGTAAGTGTTCAGTGCCAATGAAATCATGACCTAATCTTAATGCTTCCTCTTTACTAAAAGTGATTACATCTCTTACTTTTGGTGAAAAATTATCGTCCATATATCGCCTTTTCTTTATTGTAAATTTAACCTTTTTTACATTATAAATTACAAAAAGAATGCCATCAATCAAAAACTGACAATTTGACCCTTAAAATACCTTCAGAAAGGCTTGTAAATCAAGGGTGTAAATCATATGAAAATTTTATCAAAAAATGTTAATAACTATGGGCTTTTCAGGCACTAATATCTTTGTCAAAAATAGGAATTATAGTATCTTGCTAATTATAAAAAAATTAGTAAAAAATTAACAATAAACATAAGGTATGGCAGAGGGAGAAAAGTTGATTCCTATTAACATAGAAGAGCAGATGAAATCTGCATATATTGATTATTCAATGTCCGTGATAGTTTCCAGAGCATTGCCCGATGTGAGGGATGGTTTAAAGCCTGTTCATAGGAGAGTTTTGTATGGTATGCATGAATTAGGAATTAAAGCTACTGGTTCTTACAAAAAGTCTGCAAGAATTGTTGGAGAAGTTTTAGGAAAATATCACCCACATGGTGACACATCTGTGTATGATTCTATGGTTAGAATGGCTCAAAATTGGAGTGTTCGTTACATGATGGTAGATGGTCAAGGTAATTTTGGTTCTGTTGATGGAGATAGTCCAGCAGCTATGCGTTATACTGAAGTTAGAATGCAAAAGATTTCTGAGGAAATGCTTTCAGATATAGAGAAAGATACAGTAGATCACAGATTAAATTTTGATGATACTTTACAAGAGCCAACGGTCTTGCCAACTAGAATTCCAAATCTTTTAGTAAATGGCGCCTCTGGTATTGCTGTAGGGATGGCTACTAATATGGCTCCTCACAACTTAACGGAGGTAGTAAACGGTACTTTAGCTTACATCCAGAATAGAGATATTGAGATAGATGAATTAATGCAGCATGTAAAAGCTCCAGACTTTCCAACTGGCGGAATCATCTATGGATATGACGGAGTTAAAGATGCTTTTCATACAGGGCGTGGTCGAATAGTGATGCGTGCTAAAGCTATTATTGAAGAAGTAAAAGGAAGAGAGTGCATCATCGTTACTGAAATACCTTATCAAGTCAACAAAGCAGATATGATTAAAAAAACTGCAGAGCTGGTTAATGACAAAAAATTAGAGGGAATTTCAAATATTAGAGATGAATCTGATAGAAATGGGATGCGTATTGTTTATGTCTTAAAAAGAGATGCAATTCCTAACATAGTTCTAAATAAACTTTTTAAATACACAAGCCTTCAGACTTCATTTAGTGTAAATAATATTGCTCTGGTAAATGGAAGGCCAGAACAATTAAACCTTAAACAGTTAATTCATTATTTTGTTGAGCATAGACACGATGTAGTTGTAAGAAGAACAAAATACGAACTTAAAAAAGCCGAAGCAAGAGCTCATATATTAGAAGGATTAATCATTGCTTCAGACAACATAGATGAGGTTATAAAAATTATTAGAGGATCTAGTAATGCTGATTTGGCAAGAGAAAGCTTAATAAAAAGATTTGAATTATCAGAGATTCAAGCTAAAGCAATCGTAGAAATGCGTTTGCGTCAATTAACTGGTTTAGAGCAAGATAAGTTAAGGGCTGAGTTTGAGGAAATTACTAAAACGATTATTGACTTGAAAGATATTTTAAGTAATGAGCCTAGACGATACCAAATCATCACTGACGAATTAATAGCTGTCAGAGATAAATATGGAGATGAGCGTAGATCAGAGATTGAATATGCTGGTGGAGATATGAGTATTGAAGATATGATTCCCAACACAAAAGTAGTGGTAACTATCTCAAATGCTGGATATTTAAAAAGAACAAACCTTGATGAATATAAAGTTCAGAATAGGGGAGGACGAGGTCAAAAAGGAGTTGCTACTAGGAATGAAGATTTCTTAGAACATTTGTTTGTTGGAACTAATCATCAATATATGTTGTTCTTTACCCAAAAAGGTAAAGTATTTTGGATGCGAGTTTATGAGATTCCAGAAGGAGGTAAAAACTCCAAAGGGAGAGCAATGCAAAACTTGATAAACATAGAGCAGGATGATAAGGTTAAAGCATTTTTAGTGACGCAAGACCTTAAAGATGAAGAGTATATTAATAACCATTATGTAATAATGGCTACCAAAAAAGGGCAGGTAAAGAAAACATCGCTAGAGCAATATTCTAGACCTAGAACTAATGGAATTAATGCTATTACTATTAGAGAAGGTGATGAGTTACTTGAGGCTAAATTAACATCAGGAGATAGTCAAGTAATGCTGGCTTTAAAATCTGGAAAGTCAATCCGTTTTGAAGAAGCTAAAACGAGACCAATGGGTAGAACAGCATCAGGTGTAAGAGGTATTACTTTAGGTCATGAAAATGACGAGGTTATTGGAATGGTAGCTGTAAATGATATGGACAGTAATATTTTAGTAGTATCTGCAAAAGGATATGGAAAGCGATCAAAACTTGAAGATTATAGGATCACTAATAGAGGTGGTAAAGGTGTAAAAACCCTTAATATATCTGAAAAGACAGGAGATCTTGTGGCTATTAAAAATGTTGATGATTCAAATGATTTAATGATTATTAATAAATCAGGAATTACCATTAGAATGTCAGTTGAAGATTTACGTGTAATGGGTAGAGCTACCCAAGGTGTAAAATTAATTAATATTAAAGATTCAGACAGTATTGCTGCAGTAGCTAAAGTTATGCATGAAGAAGATGATGAAGAGATACTAGCATCAGAGGAAGGAACTATTGAAGAAAGTCAAGAAAATAATAACGAAAACCAAGAATAACAATTTTAGAATTAAACTAAATGAAGATGAAAATTAATTTATTAGCAATTGCATTGGGATTGATAACAATGTCAACATTTGCCCAAAAAAACGAATTAAAAGCTGCAGAAAAAGCCCTTAAGAGTCAAGATTTTACAACAGCGATTTCTGCCATTACATCGGCTGAATCTCTAATTTCTAGTATGGATAATAAAACAAAAGCAAAGTTTTATTTCTTAAAAGGTAAGGCTCTAAGCGGAAAAAAAGAATTTAAATCAGCGGCAGTTACTTTCAAAGAGTTATTTGATCTTGAAAATAAAACTGGTAAGAAGAGATATTCATCTGAGGCTACACTAATTAAAAATCAAATGCTTCAAGAAGTATACAAGTTAGCCAGTGATCAATATTCTGCTAAAGAATATCAAAAAGCATCTGATAATTTTTATTTAACTTATAAATTGAACCCAATTGATACCTCATTTATTTATAATGCAGCTGTGAGTTCCACTTTAGCAAAAAACTATGATTTATCTTTAGATTATTATAAGGAGTTAAAAGATCTTGGCTACACCGGTATCGAAACGTTGTATTTTGCAACCAATATTGCTAATGATTCTAAAGAAAACCTACAAAGTAAGTCTAATAGAGATTTGAAGGTAAAAATTGGTCTTTACAAAGACCCAGTGGATGAGGTGACAGAATCTAAACACGCAGAAATTATTAAAAATATTGGTTACATATATGTAAATCAAGGAAAACCAGAATTAGCAATTGCTGCTTTGGAAGAAGCTAGAAAGTTAAATCCTAAAGATGTTAACCTATTATTAAATCAAGCTCAAATGTATATCAAGCTTGAAAGAATGGATAAATTTGGAGAGTTAATGATTGAGGCTGTTGAATTAGACCCAACGAACCCAGTTCTGTTTTTTAATTTAGGTGTTGTTAATGCAAATGAAGATAAAATTGAAGCTGCTATTAAATTTTATAAGAAAGCAATCGAATTAGATCCAGCTTATGGAGATGCATATTTAAATTTAGGAATTTCTATGCTAGCCGAAGAAAAAGCAATTGTAGATGAAATGAATAATAACTTATCTGATTTTGATAAATATGACGAGTTGCAAGAAAAACAAAAAAAACTATATGAAAAAGCGTTGCCATATCTAATTAAAGCTGATAGTATTGAGAGATCACTTGATACGGTAAGAATGCTTTTAAACATTTATGACACTCTTGGTAAAGAGGTTGAAGCAGATGAATTAAGACCAATTTATAAAAAGTTGAGAGATCAATAACTTTATCTTAAACTAAATAAAAAATCCGAAACAAATATTGTTTCGGATTTTTTATTTTAATCATCACTGAATTAATCTCTTTATAATTCTTAACTTATGTGTGTGCATTTTTGTATCTACGTTATAAATTCCACTATGATCTAAAGTGTCTATTCTAACTTTGCCATGTGCATGAATAATATTGTAATCATTCATAATAATTCCAACATGAATAATATTTCCCTCTTCATTATCAAAAAAAGCCAAATCACCAGGCTCTGACTCTTCAATAAAACTTAAAACTTCACCTTGTGTAGCCTGATCTTTAGCGTCTCTAAGAAGAGAATAGCCACAAATTTTATAAACAAGTTGAGTAAACCCAGAACAATCTATACCAAAAGGGGTTTTTCCTCCCCACAAATATGGAGTATTTAAAAATTGGTATGCTTTCTGAATTATTTCATATTTATTTAATTTCTCAGAATAAACATTTCCATCATAATAATAGTCTTCAGAGCCCACTAATAGGTGTTGGTTTTTATAAAAAGGAAGTCTAGATCCAATAGCAATTGTACTTAGGTGATTTTTTTTATTGGTTACAAAATCAATTATTTCTGAAGAATAATAATTTGCAGAATCCGCTAATTTATCAAAGGTTTCCTCATCTATTTGTAAATATTGTTTATTGTCTATATATCCCTCATATCCATCAAAACTGAGACGAATCTTACTCCACTTCTTTTCCTTTTCAAGTATAAGAAAGTCTTCTCCAAAAAGGACCTGTGAAACCATTTCTGATGCATCACTAGCTTCTATTCGAAGAGGAACAATACTTAAATTACAAATGCCGTAGAGCATATTTTTTTGTTTAAATTGATTCTAGGATCATGGCACTAGCACCACCGCCTCCATTGCAAATACCTGCAGCACCAATTTTAGCATTATTTTGCTTTAAAATAGAGGTAAGTGCTATGATAATTCTGGCTCCCGATACACCTAGAGGATGTCCTAGTGAAACAGCTCCACCATTTACGTTAACGCGCTCATTTTTAAGATTTAATATTTTCATATTTGCCAATCCAACTACAGAAAATGCTTCATTTAATTCAAAATAGTCCACATCGTCAATGGTAATATTAGCTTTACTTAGCGCTTTAGGAATAGCCTTAGAGGGTGCTGTTGTAAACCATTCGGGTTCATGAGCTGCATCTGCAAAACTTTTGATCTTAGCAATAGGAGTAAGTTTTAATTCTAATGCTTTTTCAGCTGACATTAAAATTAGAGCTGCACCACCATCATTAATTGTAGAGGCATTAGCTGCAGTAACCGTTCCTTCTTTTGAAAAAGCAGCTCGTAAAGATGGGATTTTCTCCATCTTAACATTTTTATATTCCTCATCTTCAGTCATAAGAACCGGAGCACCTCTTCGTTGAGGTATTTCTACAGGAATAATTTCATCAGAAAATTTTCCTGATTTCCAGGCTTCAGAAGAGCGCTGGTATGATTGTATTGCATACGCATCTTGATCCTCTCTAGAAAAACCATATTTAGTTGCACACGCATCTGCACAGACTCCCATAGCTACCTTTTCATAAACATCTACTAAACCATCTTTTTGCATACCATCTTCTAAAATAGTTGGTCCAAATTTAGTTCCCTGTCTTCCATGCAGGTAATGAGGAATTAAACTCATGTTTTCCATTCCGCCAGCAACCACAATTTCTGTATCACCGAGAGAAATACTTTGAGCAGCTAACATCACTGATTTCATACCGGAAGAACAAACCTTATTGATTGTTGTACACGGAACAGTATCTGGAATACCAGCAAAAATTGCTGCTTGTCTAGCAGGAGCCTGACCAACTCCGGCAGAAACAACATTTCCCATGAAAACTTCATCGATAAGTTCTGGATTTAAATTAATTTTATCTAGAGCTCCTTTAATAGCGATTGCTCCCAATTTTGGGGCTGAAATCTTAGAAAGACTACCCATAAAACTACCAATGGGAGTTCTAGCAACAGAAACAATTACAACTTCTTTGGTTTTCATTTTCAATAATTTTGTACATGGTTTATCTAACAAAACTAACTATTTTAAATCAAATTTATTAGGAAACTATCGTTTGAATTTTTGACGTCCATTTTTTTAAGTTAAGTTTGTGTATATATGAAATACCTATGAGTAAAACTGTAAACAAATTATACAAGCATAACGCTGCTATTTATAAAGTTATTCTGTTTTTAATTACAGCATTTGCTATTGTATACCTATTTCCTAAAGGAGGGCAATTTAAATATGAGTTTACTAAGGGTAAACCTTGGCAATATGATAATTTATATGCTCCTTTTGATTTTGCAATAGATAAGACTGAAGACGAGATTAATGAAGAAATAAAATTAATTGAGGTAACCTCTAGGCTTTATTTTCAATACAATAAGGATATTGTTAAAGAAGTAAAAGAGGCTTATTTATTAAGAACTTCATTACTAAAAGTTAATGATTCATTAAACGGGTATGATCTGGAGACTATTGCAGTTCAAGGAAGCGCCATTATAGATTCTATCTACACCAGAGGTTTTATAGAAGCCACTAGTCTAGGAATTGTTTCTGATAAAAATACTCTAATAGCTCTAAAGGTAGATAATTCTGTTCAAGATGTTATTTATAACAACTTACTAGACTCTAATGGTGTTTTTGAGCTAATTAAAAATAGTTTAGGTGACCAACCTTACACGTATTCTCAAAATATAAATTTAACAATCCTTTCAGAGGTTATCAAACCAAACGTATCTTATGATAATAAGTTTACGCAAAAAGTTATTGATGAATATGTAAATGAAATTTCTTTAACAAAGGGGAAAGTCTCATTCGGAGAACTTATTATTTTGAAAGGCGATATTGTAGAGGGTAAAAAACTAGCTATTCTATATTCATTAAAAGGTCAGTCAGAATCAATACTTTGGACAAGTGCTAATTATTACTGGATTGTGTTAGGATATACCATATTAGTATCTCTTGCACTATTAATGTTATTGTTATTTCTACATAAATATCGAAAAGAAATTTTTGAGAATAATACCAAAGTGACATTCATATTTTTTAATGTCTCTTTTATGATTTTAATTCAAACTATCGTTATCAAGTTTAATTCTGACTATTTATATGTAGTACCATTAAGTATTTTACCCATCATTTTAAAAGCTTTTTTTGATGCTAGGTTAGGGTTGTTTACTCATGTTTTAACTGTATTACTTCTTGGCTTTATAGTACCAGATAGTTTTGAGTTTATTTATTTACATATTATAGCAGGTATCGTTACAATTTTAACTGTTTCAGAATTACATAAAAGAGCTAATCTATTTATTTCCATAGGGCAAATAACCCTCATCTATATGATAACCTACCTCTCTTTTTCAATTATTAAAGAAGGAAATGCGTCTCAAATTAATTGGGAATATTTAATGATGTTTGGAGCCAATGGGTTGTTGTCTTTTCTTTCAGTATTCTTTATTTATGCTTATGAAAAAATATTTGGATTGGTGTCAGATGTTACCTTGCTAGAACTGTCTAGCACAAACACTAAACTTCTTAAAGAGCTTAATGAAAAAGCACCTGGAACCTTTCAGCATTCTATGCAGGTTGCAAATTTAGCTGAAGCTGCTGCTAATGAAATTGGTGCAAATTCTATGTTGGTTAGAACAGGAGCTTTATACCATGACATTGGAAAAATATTAAATCCAATGTATTTTATAGAGAACCAGTCTACTGGTGTAAATCCACACAATGATTTATCTCCAACAGATAGCGCAAAAATAATTATTGATCATGTTATTAAAGGTATAGAATTAGCAAAACAAAATAGATTACCAGATAGGATTATAGATTTTATTAGAACACATCACGGTACTAGTTTGGTTTATTATTTTTATGTTAAAGAAAAAGAAAAAAGTCCGGAAGAAGAGGTGGCTATTGAAAAATTTCAATACAGAGGACCTATACCATTTTCTAGGGAAACAGCCATATTAATGATATGTGATGCAGCTGAAGCAGCTTCAAAAAGTTTGCAACAACCTACAGCCCAGTCCATAGATAATTTAATAGATAAGATAGTAGAAAAACAAAAGCTAAATAATCAATTTATTAATTCTGATATTACTTTTAGCGAGATTGAAAAGATAAAAAAAGTAATCAAAAGAAAATTAATGAATATCTATCATGTTCGTGTAGAATACCCCGATTAATTTTATTGCAAAAAGTATAAAAAACCTTGCAATATTGTTTTTGGTATGTTACATTTGCACTCGCAATTTTTTACTAACATTGTTAGTTTTACGGAGAGTTGCCAGAGTGGTTAATGGAGCAGTTTGCTAAACTGTCGACGGGTAACTGTCGCGTGGGTTCGAATCCCACACTCTCCGCAACAATTGCTACTCGGGGTGTAGCGTAGCCCGGTCATCGCGCCTCGTTTGGGACGAGGAGGTCGCAGGTTCGAATCCTGCCACCCCGACACTGTTTTCGTAGAAACATAAAAACTACGGGCTCGTAGCTCAGCTGGATAGAGCACCTCCCTTCTAAGGAGGCGGTCATAGGTTCGAATCCTATCGGGCTCACTTAAAGCTTCACAGAAATGTGAGGCTTTTTTGTTGGTTAAAATTTAGAAGGACTAGGAGTAAAACAATCTAATCACTTAAAATCGATAAACTGAGTTAGAAAATTTAGAAATAAGTCCGATAAAAAACCTCTATTAAATTAATGGTAGAGGTTAATAATGCAAATCTGTTACTAATTACTATTTTGCGTTTGCTTTTCTTAGTTCGTTAAGCATAGCCTTTTGAGTTTTGGATTGCTCTCGTTGAATGGCTTGTGAATTATACTTCTTGTCAAAGTTTTCTTGACTACCTAATAGCCAAAGTATCCCATCTATTATAAATACCCCACATATACCAAAAGAAAGTGCGTATATTATCCCCCATAGTTTTTGATCTAAATAAAACCTATGTACTCCAAATATACCAGTAAAGAATGCTAAAATTGTTGCTGTGCTTTTACTTTTCATATTATATCTTATTTTAGTCTATAACCCTACTTGAATACAAAGTTCTCTCTCTTCCTCTTGGCTAAAGTTATTCTCAAAAGCGTAATCTTCTACAATTTTAGTTATAACCTCATCATAACTTTCAATTCCGTTAGATTCTAATACTTGCTCACTTGCTTGTTCTACAACTTCCCAAGCTACGCTCTCGATTTCTTGTTGTTTTTCTAATACTGTTTTTAATGCTTCTTTAATCATAATACATAGTTTTTTTATTTGTTGTAAAGGAAAACTAATTATTAATATCTGTCAATCCCTCTAAATAATGAAATTTTCTAGTCCCTATTTTTGGGGAGAGTTTAACTACTAATATAGTTGGTAGGTGCTTTTTAACGTAAAAAAAAATCAATTTAAGTGTAATATTCAGGATGGGTAAAATCTAGCTATATCCGATACCTCTTAAATAGGTTAAACTTACTTTTTCGTATATTTGAATTATGAAAAACTATTCTTACTTCATTAAAGAAATACTAATTAAGTTCTATAAGTGTGAACTTAAAACTTGGAGAAATATATTTAGATATAAATCCTAAACCTTTTAAATTTCTTGATATGGTTTCCAAAATTAAATATGCAGGTCTTTTTCTATTTTCAATAGGTTGCCTAATGAAATTCACAAATACAGGGATAGGGTTTATTCAAGGAAATTTGTTAATGATAGTTGGTCTTCTTTGTATATCTACTTACGCTTTGATTAAGTTTTTTTAGAAAATAGTATTTAACTAAACCATAGGCATATCTTCTTCTTTCAATTCAGCTATATTCAATACATCTTAAATAGGGTAAACTTACTTTTCCATATATTTGAGATAAAGTTAAATTGATGAACAAAAAAGTAAAAAAATACCTTCTTAAATACTTTCTTGAATTTTTGGTTATAGTAATGGGTATTTCTGTTTCTTTTTGGTTATCTAATTACCAAGAGTCAGTTGATGATGCTGAAAAAGAAATTCAGGTTTATAATGACTTATTTAATGGTATATCTTCATTAGATAGCACAATTAAAAATAGAACCTTTGCGTTTAAATTTGATTTAGATATTATTGAAAATCTTCTAGGATTATCTGATTTCAATAAATATAATTATGACGACCTAATGACAGTAGTTATTGATTGGAGAGGTTTTGGTCAAAATCAAGAAACATATTCTACACTAAAAGAGGAAGGTTCATTAAAATACATAGTATCTAAAGAGTTAAAAGTTAAACTTGAAAAATTTTATGGTTCAGCAGCCAATGGCATTATTTCAAATATGGAGGATGACATTATTATGCAAAGAGAGATATTAAATTATTTAAATTATAACTACCCCAAATTAGTTCTAAGAATTAATGATTATGATGATAAATCATTGATATTAAATTTTAAAAGTGTCTTAAAAAAAGATTTAACATTAAAGTCTTTAATAAAAGCTAAGCACAGGTTTATGTCAAATAAATATGAGGGAATATTAAATTATAATAAAGTTCAAAAAGAATTAAAAGGGCAAATTAAATTAGAATTAACTAAACCATAGGCATATCTTCTTCTTTCAGTTCTGCAATTCTTATATTTAGAATATGAAAAAACTAATTCTACTATTACTGTTTATTCCATTAGTTTCTTTTGGGCAAGATTTAGAAAAAGAAAAATTAAAAACTGTTGTTAATACTTTTTTTGAAGGATTTCATAGTAAAGATTCATTATTAATAGTTTCTGTTATTGATAAGTCATTTGATTTAAATTCTACTTCACTAAAAGAAGGCAAAGGAGTACTAACAAATATAAATGGAGATAATTTTGTATCTGCTATTATTTCAAGACCAGATAGTCCTGTTTGGAAAGAAAAACTATTATCCTTTAATATAAAAATTGATGGTCCACTTGCAAATGTTTGGGTTGATTATGAGTTTTGGCTGGATGATAAACTAAGTCATTGTGGAGTAAATTCAATTCACTTATTAAAAAAGAAATCGGGTTGGAAAATTTTTAATATTACTGATTCTAGAAGAATAAATTGTAATAACTAAACCATAGGCATATCTTCTTCTTTTAATTCAGCTATTTCTATACCTCTTAAATAGGTTAAACTTACATTTATGGATTTAAAGCTTCACAGAAATGTGATGCTTTTTGTTGCTTAAAACTCAGAAAATGATAGGATTAAATATTCAATCATGAAAAGTTGAGGTTTAATTAATACATTAAATGTTTCTTTGATTTATTTCTCCAACCTGATTGATTCTTGTACTTCACAAAGAATATCTTTAAATCACTTTGGTTTGGGTAATCTACAAAGTAAATCTTCTTATCTGATTGATTCGGGTAATCTACAAAGTACCATAACCCTTTGTTATCATCAACTTGGTTTTGATAATCTACTTTAAATACTTTCAAATCAGATTGGTTTTCATAATCAACTACATAAACCTTAACGTCAGATTGGTTGGAATACTTAACAGAATATACCTTTTGAGAGTAGGATGAAATAGGTATCATAAATAAAATAATGAGTAGTTTTTTCATTTGGAGTTAATTACCTTAATTATTTTGAATTTTATTTGTCTTCTGCTTCTCTAGCTTTTATTTCCTCCATTTTTTCTTCATAAACTTGTTTATCTCTGGCTTCTATTCCATATAAATAACCAATAAAGAAGAAAGCAACTGCCAAAGTTAGAATTAAAAAAAGTAAGCGATACCTCATAGGTATTTCACTCTGCAGATCCTCAGAGTAATCGTATTCAACTGGCACTTGAGGATAAACAATATTTGTTTTAATAAGTACTAAAATTAGTAGCAGTTTTTTCATATTAACATATACTTTGTGCTAAGATATAGAAAACTCAAATATTTAATTATCTTTTTATTATAAATCCATTATTCAACCATAATTTCTGTTCGTTTTTTCGTAGTATTTTTTTTTCATCCAAAAAACTTCTACTAATAAAAACAAACCATTACCTATAATTAGTGAAATTGCTCACTCCTTATTTATGGTTAATAATCAAACGAATATACTTTACTGAAAATGTGTTTACTAACCTAAAAAAGAGTTTTAATGGTGCTTCTTTTTTTTATTAAATAGGCCTATTAAGATGTCTCTTCCACCTTTTTTTGGGGAGGTGAAAATTTCATTATTTAAGGCGATTGACTGCTACTACTTATCAAATTAGTTTTGCAAAAGTTATATAAAAAAGGGTGTAGTCGAAAACTTTAATTAGAGTAGACAAAATTAAATATTTAATTAATATGAAAAAAGTATTACTATTATTTACAATTATTAGTGTAGCATTTACATCTTGTGAAAAAGATGAAACATTAGATACACCTCCAGTTGTTGAAATAGACATTAGAGATCAAGCGGTAGGACTCTTTGAAACATCAATGGATGGAGAAGAGGTGCAATATAAATTTTTAAAGAATGATGATATACCAGATCAAATGATAATGCAAGAGGTGGAAGATGGTGGAGAATCAACTGAAAGAGTTGGTTTATTAAATATCGTAGAGGGAGAATTTGGGCTTGACTATGACGTAGATGAAGATGGCTTCACTGGAATATACAATAAGACTCAAGACACTCATGTTTTAAGAATTCTTGAAACAGGTTTTGCAATTAGATTTCATAGAGTTAATTAAAATACTACGAAGGTAAATAGTGGAAATAAAAAGGGGTAGTCGAAAACCTAATAGAGTAGACACAAAGATTAAATAAAATTAAAATGAAAAAAGTATTAGTATTATTAGTAGGACTAGGATTAGTCGTATCGTGTGACAAAGAAGAAGCACTAGACGACTCTTCAAACACTTTTGACACAACCTCTATTATGGCTATAGTAGAAAGTGGAAACAATAATACGTCTAGAGACGTAAACAGACCAGGATCTGTATTAGATTGGATTGAAACAATTAATATAACTGCTGAGCATATCTACGATATCAACCAAGATAGCCAAGCCATAAACAATGGTGCAACTCCGGGACCTTACTATACAGTATCAGAGAATTATACAATGGTAGATGACAATTCAGGTGATGATAATTTCATCTTAGAAGATGTTGCTTTAGGTAGAAATAAATTTTCTGCTTATGCTGAGTCTAAAAACGATACTGGTGCTAAAGAATTTGAATTCTACGCTGATGCAGCTGAAACACCATGGGAGTGGGTAGATCTTCAAAGATTAAGACAACCAAACACAAACTTTTACGACAATGACAACGACTTACAGGATATCTATGAAAATCCTGTTAATCCTGATCAAAACGTTGTTAATTTTGACATGCAAGCTGAGTCTGGTCGTTTAATCGTTGGTATCAGATTAGCTCAGGAAGTTAGAGATACTTTTAATTCAAACTTTGTCTACGTTAGGCATAGAATCAATGGAGGTGCTTGGTCTGGAATGAGAATTTTCAATGCTATTAACAGAAATGATTTATTAACTTTCTATTGGTCAGATAATAGCTTATCAATACATGATGCTGAAGTTGAATTTGAATTTAACGTATGTGATTGGGTTCCAGAACTAGTAACAAATACATTTAGCAAAAAAATTAAAATTCAAAACGGTAAATCAATTGGTTGTGTATACGAAGTAACAAAGGATGCTGTTGTTGAAGATATTAATGAAATTACCTTCACTTTTGACTGGCAAGAAATTGATTGTTCAGACGATTGTACAGATGATAATTATGTAATTGTTCTAGATAGATACGAATACATTCAACAAGAAATGTTAACGCTGTGTGGTTTACAAGTAGGATCATTTCATGATATTACAGCTGACTTTCCAGTTGGATCAGGAGGAGTCTGGCACGAAGAGCCAATCCTTAACTTAGATGGTACTGCTTCAGATGTTTCTATGGTAGTTAACATGACCACTAATAGAAATATAACTATGACATTTGATAATGGTTCTATTACCGTACCAGCTGGTAAGAGATATCTAGTTAAATTACCTGAGAATACTACTATCAATGAGATTAAAGTAGACGGCTATAGCAAGGGTAGTCGTTCAACAGGTGCAATTATAGGTTGTAACTAAAATGATAGATGCTAGTTGGGTTTTTATTTAGAGACCCAAGCTATCTTTAATTAAACAAGACTGGGTTGAAGCATCATACCCAGGATGTTAACAAGATTAGCAATAGCAATAATGTTATTATCAAGTATAGCTTATGGTTAAGACCATAAGCTATACGCTTTTATACAGATGTACTAGCTTCACAGAAATGTGAGGCTTTTTTATTGGTTAAAACTAAGTAGGTGTGGGGTATAGCTTAACAACAACCGGAGTTAGGATTACAGCTTAAACCACTTGCTGTAACACGAACACGTGGCTTTTCTTGTGGGGGGATGCCACATTGGTTGGGCGCTAGGCAAGCCGTTTGAGTATTAATAAGTTGAAATACAGCTCCGTTAAAAGCTAATTTATAACGCCCAATGGTACTTTGTTGGTATTCGACCTCTACTTCCTCATTTGAGTTGCCTAACTGTTTTTCCGCCAATTGCAGTATATTTAATAAATTAGTAGGATCTAGACGGTGGTCTGTATCAGAAGCCACCCAAAGTTGTAAGTTGAGTTTGTTTTCTTGCCGCTGCACACCTCCACAATCTATAAAGTTCCGAGTTATATTTCCTACTTCTGTGATATGAAAATGCGCTGGCACAAACTCACCATTAGGGAGTTGAAACTTTAATGTATCTAATTCACGAAGTGTTTGTTTAAAAGCTGAGATCAACATACTTATTTTTTTTACAAAGTTACAATAGTTTTAAAAATTTTAGTAACATTTTTAATACTCATATTTAAACCATAGGCATCTCTTTTTCAGATAATTTAAGTATTACTAAAATTTTGTAAATTGTAGTTATGAAAAAAAGAAAATATATAATCTATACAATTATAATTCTATTTTTACTATATCTATGGGCTGAATTAGGCGTAGGTATTTTTTTTCAAGATAGTTGGGGTGGCGATTAGCAGTTATAATTAAAAGACCTTATTTGTAATACAACAATCACCTTAAAATCATATAATTATGAAAGTGACAGCTGAAAAAAATGAAAAAGTTGGTAATTTAATTTTTTCTTCCATATATCCACTTTACTTGAACAGAATACAGAAGAATGGGAGAACAAAAGAAGAACTTAACCAACTAATAGAATGGCTAACTGGTTTTGATGAAAAAAAATTACAAACACTAATTGAAAATAAAGTTACTTTTAAAACATTTTTTAAAAAAGCTAAAATACATTCAAATGCAAAATTAATAAAAGGAGTTGTTTGTGGGTATCGAATTGAAGAAATCGATGATGAGTTTGAAGTGTATAAACAATGTAGACAAATGGAGAAGTTAATTGATGAATTAGCAAAAGGAAGAAAAATGGAAAAAATATTAAGAAAATGAATGATGTAATAATAAAAATTCTAAAGAAAATATTTTATTACTTTTTATTATTTGCTGGGATTATTTTATCAACATCCCATCTAGGGGATAATTATATGGGCATTAGTGATGAAGAGGGCTATCTATTTACCATTGGAATATGTTGTTTTGTTGCATTTATTTTAGAATATTTAATCCCAAAACTTAAACATTAGGAAACTCCTCTTCTTTTGATTTAGGGAGTTTGCTCTATTTATCAATTCCTTCTATCTTTACTATAAAATAATTAGAGTATGCCTACACTTGTCTTTGCTAAATTTGCTATTAATGACCACGCTGGTTATTCACGCTATGTTGAGCTCGCTACACCTATATTTGTGCGAGAAAAAGTGATCATTCATGCATCTGATGAAAACCCTCAGGCTTTGTCTTCTGATATGCAAGCCGATAAGGTAGTGCTTCTAGAATTTAGAGACCACTCCCATTTTAAGCACTTCTTCTCTCAGAGTGATTACATAGAAGCTGCAAAAATTCGTGATGCAGCTTCAACAATTTCAGCTACAGTTTTTGAACGGTTTGAGATGCCAAAGTAATCTTTTTTACGATCTTGTCTAAGTTCTAATATTCATTATATTTAATTATGAAAACTTTAATTTACTTTTTGTTGGTTAGTGTGATATTTTACAGCTGTAATAATTCATCTCCAAAAAAAAAATATGATATTCCTTCTGAAATAACTTCTATGTACAGCAAATATGTTAGTGCTTGGAGTGATGCAGATTTTACTACTATAACTGAAGATATATATCAATTACCTTTTTCTTTATATCTAAACGATACTACTATTATATATAATAGTAAAGATGAGTTAGAATCTTTTTTAACAACTTCTTTTAATACATTAGAGGAGAATAATTATGGATATTCTACAACTAATAGTTGGGAGCACTATAAAAAAGATAATAATATAGTTGTTATTGAAATGAATTTTACAAGATTTTTAAAGGATAGCACAATAATGGGTGCTAAAAACAGAACCGCTACTTATATTCTAAGAAAGAAGAATAATAAATATAAGATTTCGGCACTAATTCCTCATACACCTGTTACAGAGTAACAAAACCAAATATAATACAATTATTAAATTACCTAATTAAAAGATTTAGATTGTCCTACTTTTAGATCTCTTTAAAAGGTTAAAAATTCATTTATTATCTTTGATTGTAACTAACAATTAATTTAATAAAAATGAAAAAACTACTCTTACTTTTATCTCTTATAATTTTTGCATGTCAAAGCCCAACAAAAATTTCTGAAAAAGAAGTTATGAACTCATTTAATTCTTTTTTTGAAGTGTTAGATAATGATTTAGATAACTTTGAGTCTATGGTAACTGAAGATTTTTTCATCTTTGAAAATAGCAGACGCTATTCTAAAGAAGAATTTATTGAATTTGTGAAAACTTTTGATATAGTAAGTAGTAAGAGATCATTTGAAGATGTTGTTATAGATACTGATGTTAACTCTGCACACATTTCATTAAAACATTTTGGAGAGTTTATAGTAAATACTCCAACCGGAAAAACTAAGCTTGAGTTTGAATGGTTAGAAAGTACTTATGCGGTTAAGATAGATAACAAACTGAAGTTTAAATTTTATTTTTCAGAAGCCATAAAAACCAACACTACTAATCTAGAATCAGAAACTACAGAATAAATCTAATGTGGTATAAAATTCTTTTTAAA